>ENA-OROM01000112-OROM01000112.1-human-gut-metagenome-genome-assembly--contig:-NODE-112-length-106894-cov-4.850579_pt1 | contig 106894 bp, 112 predicted proteins | sample MGYA00242129_ERZ509050 | MGnify/ENA primary metagenome ERZ509050 (study PRJEB26280, sample SAMEA2338701) | human gut metagenome | biome: human gut; feature: human-associated habitat; material...
GAATCAGAATTGCATTGATAATCAGGTTGATGGTGGCTCCTGCAATTTCTGAATACAGGACATATTTTTCTTTTCCCATATTGCATCCAATGTACTCAATTTCTAGATTTGCTTCAGAGTAACTTTGATAAACTGCTTGAGCATAACTTTTGCATTGAGACTTTTTCTTTTGATACTCTCTATCTATTACTTTTACTTCTACATCTGGTTTTTCTTCCTTTTCATTCTTTGTTCTAGGCATCGTTCTAAATATAGATAAATTGCAGATTAAAATAATAACTATTAAGAATAAAGTATAGATTATCGTCGAAGAAAAAAGTGATGTTCCCCCTTTTCTTTGACATAACTTTAAAAAAGTTTCTACATCTAAGTTAGAGTTTTTTTCTTTTAATATCTTTGTCTTTTTATTGATAAATTTAATATATCTACTATTAAAAAACACTCCTAAAATAGTAGATACTACAACTGTAATTGCTACAATGATATACTTCATTACTGGTAAAGTATTAGAAAGAATTGTTAATACTATTATTAATAACATTCCTAATACTGCTATTAGATATTTTTTTCTATATAATAGATAATACCAGTTAAAAAGAAAAGCACTAAAAGAAAAGTTCTTTTTTGATATTTTTACATAATTGCGTCCTACATAGGCCATTCTTCTTTGCTCTACGGGAGAAGCATTACTGTCTATTATCTCTCTCGGAGTCATAATATAATGAAACTCTTTTTTTGTTGCATATAAAATAATCACTACAATTAGACTAAGTATAGCTAGTATTCCAGATATTATTCCAGCTAGTTCAAAGGCTTTTATTAATAATGTTTGATCATTTTCTAAGGTTTTTATAATTATTGATGTTGCTATAAATATTAGTCCTAAAATTAAGCATAATACTGGCGGTTTCCAATAAAACTTACTTTTTGTTTTAGGCTTCTCTGAATTAAAACTTACTTCACTATAACTTGGAATGTCTAGAAAGTCTTGTTCTTTGTCTGCTTCCTTTTTTGGAAAATCCTCTTCTTCAAATAATGGCTCTTCTTCTGGTGTTGTTACAACATCTAAAAATGCTCCGCAATTTCTACAGACTCTATCATGTTCTTGTAGCACTTCTCCGCAGTTTGGACATTTTCTCATGTTTATCACCACTACTTTCTTACCTTATTTTCAGTATATCATTTTTTATTTAGTTTATTATAATTATTATTTTAATTTTACACCATTTGTCAGAATAAAAGAATTAAGTACCCTTAATTCGTCTTAGTTTGTCTTCCTGGCTTCCTTGTATATAGAAAAAACCAGAGTACTGGCTTTTTAATTCTTTTTGCTTTTTAAGATAAAATTATAAGCATCCTTACACATGTCATCGATAGTAAGGGTTGCTTCCCATCCTAATTCTTCTTTTGCTTTTGTTGGGTCAGAGAAACATTCAGCAATATCTCCTGGACGGCGAGGAGCTATTTTGTATTTTACTTTTACTTGATTTACTTTTTCGAATGCATTTACTATATCTAGTACACTATATCCTATGCCTGTTCCTAGGTTATAGATATATAATCCAGTTTGTTCTTTTTCTAATTTTTCTAATGCCTTAATATGTCCAATAGCTAGATCTACTACATGAATATAGTCTCTTACTCCTGTGCCATCTTTTGTTGGATAATCATTTCCAAATATAGAAAGGCATTCTAATTCACCACTAGCAACTTTCGCAATATAGGGCATTAGATTTGCAGGAATTCCATTAGGCTCTTCTCCAATTAATCCGCTTTTATGAGCGCCAATTGGATTGAAATATCTAAGGATAGCAATATCCCAGGTATTATCAGATTTATACAAATCTTTTAGAATTTGCTCCACAAAGAGTTTTGATGTTCCATATGGGTTGGTCGTACCACCGGTTTTATCTGTTTCTTTAATTGGAACATGTTCTGGGTCACCATATACTGTTGCACTAGAGGAGAATACAATTTTTTTCACATTATGTTTCTTCATTTCTTTTAACAATACTAATACCGTTGATATATTATTTGTATAGTATTCTACAGGCTTTTGTACAGATTCTCCGACTGCTTTATAAGCTGCAAAATCTATTACAGCATCTATTTTCTCTTCTGTAAAAATATTATCTAGTAAATTTTCATCAATCATATCTCCCAGATAGAATTTTATATCTTTTCCTGTTATTTCTTTTATTTTATCCTTTACTTCTTCTTTTGAATTAGATAGATTATCTAATACAACGACATCATATCCTCCTTCTAATAATTCTACACAAGTATGACTACCAATGTAGCCTAACCCTCCTGTTACTAATACTTTCATCCTACTTCCTCCTTACATGTTTTTCTTTATATTCTTGCATTACCGATAACATTTCTGTTCCGATAATCTCTTCAACTGTATTATTAGCCATGCTTTCTTTTAAGAATTGTTCCATATCTTTGATAGGGATGTAAAATAAATTAAAATCTGTTTCTCTTTCTAATTCAGAAAGACTCATCTCTTCTACTTTTGGCCCATCATTACAATGTACGATATAGTAATACATTTTGTTGCACCTTGTTTTTCCAGTATCTAAATAATTATCATAGTATTCTTCGATTACCATAAATGGTCCATTTTCTAGTGTACTGTCAATTCCTGTTTCTTCTTTTATTTCCCTTTTTAAACTTTCTTCTAAAGACTCACTTGGTCTCCAATGACCACCTGGGAATTGATAAGTATAATTATTGTGGACAATTAATAATTCGTCCTTTTCATTTACAATTAAAGCTTTTACTCTTATAACTGTGTTTTCTATATTCATAATATCTAAATTTTCTTCATTAATAATTACTCTTTTCATATTCTTCCCTTCCTAATTATATATATATCTTTCCCAGTATTCTGTTACACTTGGTGATACGCTTTGGAATACTGCATCAATTTGTTCACACATGTATTTTGCCTTTTTCCATATTGTTGTTCCTGTTACTAAACAACTTGCTTCTGATGTTGACATCATATATTCGAAGGTAGATGCCCTATCTTCGTATTCGTCTGTTTGAGCATAGATATTGACAAATGAAGCATATGGATCTTGTGTATTGACATAAGAAATTGCTGTATTTGTTTTCCCATAATTAAATCCTACTGGATTTAAACTATTCCACGTTGTATAATTGGCCCCTCTATAGAACATATATTTCTCTATATAATGGTATAGCTCATGATGCAAGCTTTCTACAAAACTATAGTCCGTTGCTAAGGAAATTACAACATTTTTAGTAGTAGAATCTGTAATTCCCGTTACATTTTCTTGGGAGTATCTCTTTAACAAGTAAATTGTTAGTGAATAATCACCTTGTTTCGTTTCTTGAAAAAAACCTGATGGATATAGTGACAGATTGTAATTTAGAGAATTTAACAATTCATTAATTCTATTTGCATCACTTAGCATTATACTAGAGAGCCCACCGACTGTGTATCCATTCGTTTCTGCGCCATATCTTACAGTGATTCCATATCTATTTTGAATACTGTTTCTTAAATCATTGTTTGTAGTATCTATTCCTGGCTGGGATGGCGTTGAGGTCTCTTGCCGCTCTCCTGTTGAAGGTGTCGCTGTATTATTACTATTTCCTCCTACATTTGAGCCACTCGTTTCTCCTGCTGATTGAGAATTACTATTTTCACCACCACTAGAATCCGATGGAATTGTAGCATCTGTTGTTGTGATATTAATATCATTGTTACTATTTCCGATGGTATGTGTACCAGTTACGGGGTTCATTAATGTCTTGTTATCTAAGTCTAACCCTATTCCGACAAAAACCAGTACAAAAGAGAAGGCAATAAATACTTTGGCCAATTTCATTTTCAGTTCTTTTGTCATAGGCGCCTCCTACTTTCCTATTTTATTGTAACAAATTTAGAAATAAAAAAAAAGACCTTGCAGTCTTATTTCAAAAAATTTGGTATTAATAAACCAACAATTACAGTACCTAATATTAAAAGACTCAAGATAAAAGAAATTACATTACCAACTCCTCTTTCGTCCATTTGTCCTTGTGTCATAGAAATTGTGGGAGATGTCCTCTTGGCCATCTCTGATAATTTCGTAGCATTATCTTCATCTATACCATGAATATTACACATATCATTTGTTTCACTAATAATTTTTAAACTACTCGTCTCTTCTTTATATGGCGTAACATTATTAATTATAATTTTATTTACATCCGCAAAATGGTTTATAAATGGTTCAATTAAATCTTTTAGTACTTCGGTGATATTATCAAATGTTTCTTCTTTTATTTCTTGTTTTGAACCATCAATATCATATCTAGTTGCTTTACAATGGCAATAATTTGCATCTACTTCAAAATCAAAGACAATTGAATTTTCTGGTGTTGACTGTTTTGAAAACTCTAAGATCTTTGTTAAGTAGCTTGTTGGAGTTGTGTTGCTTTCTATATCTAGCATTTCGATTTCTGCCATGTTATCCCATCCTTTACTTGTACTGTTCGTTTAATTCTTTTATCTTATCATACAATTCTTGGGCCTTATCTACTTCTCCTTCATTATAATAAATATTAGCTTTTACTGTTAAATCTTCAATTTGTCTTTCTACATCGTCTGGCAATTCTTTTGGCCCTTCGGTTATTGGATTTTTTGCTTCTTCGCTTGCTTCTGTCTTTTCAAAAATTCCTAGATTTGCTAATATCTGTTCTTGATATTCGTGTGACTTTCTTAGATTTTGTAATTGACTAGGTTTTACCATAATTGCTTTTGAAAGATTCTTTGTCATTTTCTGGAATCTTTTTTTGACGGTTGATTCTTTCTTGCTACTCTCTGTTTTACTAGGTTCTACCTGTGGCGTTTGAGAAGTTTCTTGAACTTGCTCTCTAGGCTGTGGTTCTTTATTTTCTGGTTCTGCTGGTGTATTTGTAGTAGAATCAGCTATTTTTATATTTAAGTCTGGTAAAGACACTTCCTGGTTATTCTGTTCCACAATGGTTGGTTCCTGTGGAGCAGGCTCTGGGGTACTTTCTTTATTATTATCGACCTCTGTAGCTTTTTCTTGGCTTGCATTTTTGAAAGCAGAAAGTGGAATTACAAACTTTCCTTTTTCTATATCATTTTCTATTGGTGGACCTTGTTTCTCTGCTTGCTTCTCTGTCTCCTTTGTTGTGTTTTCTTTGGATGATTCTTGATTATTACTGTTGGCATTTTTAAAAGCAGAAAGAGGGATTACAAATTTTCCTTTTTCTACATCATTTTTTATTGGAGTTTTTGGCTCTTGCTGTTCTTCTTTCTTTTCCGTCTCTTCTATTACTTCTTGTTTTGGTTCTATCTGCTCTGAAAGATCTATCTTTATTTTTTGAGATGGAACTTCAACTTCTTCTTGTTCTTCTTTCTTGTCATCAGTAAAATCTTTTTCCTGTGCACTTGTGTTATCTTCTGTTGCTACAACTGTTTCTGATGTCATTATCTCTCTTTTTTCTTCTATCTGATCCAGTTTTTGTAATTCTTCCTCTAAAGAGTCCGTTATTTCTATAATTCTATCACTAATAGTGGCTAACTTCTGTGCAAGAGATGAAGCTTCATTGTCATTTTTTTTCTTTAGTATTGTTTTCTTTTTACTAATTCCCGTCACGACATCGTAAGCGATAGCTTTTATTTGCATTGACGCCAAACGATACTCGCTATTTTCAAACTCGTAAATATCATCCACTAGCTATCACTCCTATCCCACGGATTGCGCATTCGCTATTGCTTTTAATAGATGCTGAACATCAATCCACTCTAAGTCATCAGTAATTTCTTCTAATTTAAAGACACTACCATCTGGGATTATTTTGGCAATATAGATAACTTGATTTCCAGTTTCTTCTTGAATCTCTTCTTTCGTATATACTACATATTGTCTTTTATTATCTTCTGAGTTTAAATATGTTACTACTTCTACATCAGAAGATAGTCCATCAATGTCTATTAATTCTGCCATTTCCTTTTTATCCATAGCGCAACCTCTCTATTCTATTTTTTATTATACACGAGTTTCCTTTTTAAGTAAATATTACTTTTTGATTTTAAATAAATATTATCATAGCTATGGTTGCAATCCATACGCTGAGTTGAATTAGATGTTGATGTTCTTTTGAAACCTTTTTCCAAGGAATATGACAAATTAATAATATTACAATATAGGGTATCAAATAAGATATTAAAAAATAGATATTGTATAATATTTCTACTACTATTGATAATGATTGAATGTTAATTATTTCATTTAAGACATTCCAGTATTGTGATGGTGTTAACCAGCCTATCATAATAGCTATGATTATTGTGATACCCTTTAAAAGAGTATCTGATAAATTTAATTCTTTTGTTTTATTTATCACTAATAATAAGCATATCAATAATATACCTATTCTACATATCCAGTCTATTGCTCCTATTTTTAATATCGCCGAAAATAAGCTACTGCAGGTGATTAATAGTAACCCTAATGACAACAGCCTTATTCTAGTTTTCTTTTCTTTTTGTATACTTACTATACTTGCAAAAGTAATAATCAACCATAAAACTGGTAAGGACAAGCTTGCTAATACCCCTAATATAGGGATTGCTGTTGTTATATCATAATTTTTAAAATCTATTTCTTTTAAAATGGGTAAGGTCACTGTAGTTTTTTTACTAAGTTCAGCCTCTTGTTTCAAGAACTCTTCTTCTGGTAGTTCTTCTAAAGTTTCATAAGTTCCTTCTTTAATTTCTTTTACAATATCATGATGCTTTGTCTCACTGTAGTAAGCAACTGCTCTTTGTATTTGGTGTTCGGTTGGGATAGAAAATCCTGTGATTATCGTCTGACCGATGATAGTTACCGGTACTCCTGTTAGACTTTTGTCTGTTTCACTTGCGATTTTTTTCATCAATTGATTATTATCTTCGTTATGCCAGACTTCATACTTTGTTATTTTTAGATTATCAAATTCTTTTTGTAAGTCTTCTAAGTACTCTTGTTCCGCTTCACAATGTGGACACCCATCTCCCCAGAATAGATATAAGTTTACCTCTTCTTTTGCATTAGCAGTTGGAATAACTATCAAAAACATTACTAAAACGAATAGTAAATATTTAATCTTTTTTTGCATATAGACTACTCAACTCACTTCTTATTCTTACTAATTCTGTTATAAATATTTCTAATTCTTTTTTTGTTGTTAGATAAGATAGGCTAATTCGTAAACTGTGTTTTGCTTTTTCTTCATCTTTAGTAATTGCATATACTGCATCGGAAGAATCATTCGTTGCACATGCAGTTTTGGTTGAAATATAGATTTCTTTTTCTTCTAAAGCATGTAATACTGTTTCTGGTTTTATATTTTCTAAACTAATATTTAATATATTAGGTATTGCTACTTCTGGACTGTTAATTGTAATCTCATTTTTTTCTAGCTCGTTTCTTAAAAATATATTTAGCTCTTTTACGTATTTTTGTTTTTCCTCTAGGTTTTCATATGCTAGTCTTAAGGCTTTTGCCATAGAAACAATTAGTGCTGTTGCTGGCGTTCCGCTTCTATCTTTTGTAGTTGATTTTCCACCATGAATCAGCGGCTCTATTACGACATTTTCCTTTTTTACTAGACCACCAATTCCTTTCATACCATAAAACTTTTGGGCTGAGAAGCTCGCTAAATCTACATCTGTTAAGTCTACCTTTTCTTTTCCCAAACTTTGAGTAATATCACTATGAAAGTAAACTTTAGGATATTTTTTTAAGAGTGCCGCAATATCTTTTATCGGCTGAACTATCCCTACTTCACTGTTTATGCTAGCGATTGTTACTAATATTGTATCATCACGAATCTTCTTTTTTAAATCTTCTATGTCAACCATACCATTTTCAGTTATGTTAACATACTCCACTTCAAAGCCTTGTCTTTTCAAATAATTTAAAGGTTCCATAATAGAGGAATGCTCTAAGTGCGTCGTTATAATATGTTTTCCACGATTTTGATATTTTAAGCATATTCCTTTAATCGCAGTGTTATTGGATTCGCTTGCTCCACTTGTGTAAATGATTTCATTTGGTTTTACTTTTAAAATGTTAGCTATTTGTCTGGTTGCAGCGTCAATTAAACTCTTAGCTTCTATTCCCAATTTATGTAAAGAATTAGGATTTCCTACCATTTTTTTTGTTGTTTCTATATAGCTATTTAATACTTCTTCATTTACTGGTGTTGTTGCACTATAATCTAAGTAAATCATCTTATCCCTTCTTTCTTTTTGTTTTGAGCTGGATGTATCGTTATTATATCTTTTAAATTGTTGGCAAATCTTTTTACTTCTTTCAATTCCTCACCACTCATTTGCCACAATAATCTTGGAGATAATAATTCTTGATTCTGGTCTCTTATCTTTTCTAAATCTTCTACCGCAAAAATTATTACATCCTGATACTCTTCTGGGTCTAATTCTGGTATTACAACAAATCTTGTTTGAATCTGATTTAACATTTGTTGATTTTCAACTGTAATTTCAAAAGTTTCTCTTTTTATTCTTATATAAGATGGCTTGGATAAGGTCTTCATTTCTTTTATCTGCTGTGTAGCTAAATTAGGTCTTAGTTCACCGCAGTCCATTAGAGCCTCTTTATTTCCTATTAAAAATCCATTTTTTATTCCTGTATCAGAAATATAGGATCTTACTGCAAAAAAATACCCTACTGCTTCTTTATATTCTTGTTCCTGATTTAAAATTTCTATACCACCAGTACCAGCGTAATTCTTATTTTCTTTTTTGCCAAAAAAATATTGGGGAAGTGTATCTAATTCATTCTTTTCATTTTTTATCACTATCACATCTCCATCTTTGGTAAACATCATTGTCATAATAGAGTGTACGCAAGGTTTTTCTTCCATATTTTTTCCTCCTTTTTTATTTTAACACACTTTTTTCAAAAAGAAAAAAATGCTATTTTGGCATTTCTTTTTTTTCATCTCCACTGATATGATATAGTTCATAGTTTATTTTTGCAAGTGCTAACTCAATTGTCATCAATTTTTCACTATCATCTAGTTTTTTATTGCTTAATAACAACTTTACGATTTCTTCTGCACCTTCGATAATAGCACCTTTGTTTTCTAATAAGTTAATCTTGTCCATCATATAATTCATACTTCTTCCTCCTGTTTCTTATCTGTGTATTTTTTTACAATATCATATAAGTGTTGCATTTTTGCATCCATGATTTTTATCTCGTCAGAACAAGACAATAATTCTCTTTCTAAGTATACTGGAATATCTTGTGGCAACTTATATTGTAATTTGTGATCTAGAGATGCCCAGAAATCCATAGCTACTGTTCTGATTTGAATCTCTGCTTCTACATATTCTAACTTTTGCTCTAGATGGATAGGAATTAAGATATTTAAATGATAGCTACTATACCCAGAGTCTTTAGGATTTTTTATGTAATCATTTTCATTCTTTATTTTAAAGTTTTTTGATGACTTTATAATATTTACTATATCATACACATCCGATAGAAAGGAACAAACTATTCTAAATCCTACAATATCGTGAATATACTTTTCTACATTCTCTACCGTTTTCTCATAACCTTTATCCTCTAATTTTTTTAGTATGCTGCTTTCTGATTTTAATCTTGTCTTTATATGTTCTACCGGGGTATTTCCTGTTCTAAACTCATGCTCTTCTAATAAGATTTCTAATTCTGCTTCCAACATGGTCTTAGCAAACCTATATTTTAATAACATTTTTTCCCACTCTTTGGAATTTATTGTGTTCATTCTATTTCCTCCTTATGCTCACCAAAAAAGAGCTATACGCAGCCCTTTTTGTAAGTTTCATCATATCATCAATTCTGAGTATTATTTATTAGTATTTTGGTAGTAGTCTCTTTCAGCAATACTCATGCTTACCTGATCTAGTTCTTCTTGCTCTAAATCTTCTAAATCTGATATGATACTTTCTACTCTTTGTAGAATTTCTTTGGCTGTTTTACAATTGTCATAATCAATATGATATTTTTTTAGTACTGCTATTTCATAATTCGTTAAAAATAAATTTTGTTTTGTTGTTTGAAATTTATTTTTCTCAAAATCTATGACTCCTAATAATTCTTCTATATTATATTCTGTCATTAATTACAAGAGTATCCATTATTTTTCATATGAGTCATAAATTCTCCTTCAGAGTAAGAATCATTTATTTTTAACGTTACTACATCTTTTGCCTTTGTATTGGCATTAATCTTTAATTCTAATTTCTCATCATTCGTAAATTCAATGTTATTCAATATTAAAGTTTCATCATTATCTACTACGACATGAGCGATAATTCTATCGGATTCTTGACTAATAGTTGTAGAATCTTTTGGCAGATAGGCATACGATTCTTTTAAGATGAATTTCATAGAATTTAAATAATTATCATTTTCATTTAAAAATGTTTCCGGTAAAATAATCGTTTTTGTTAAATCCATTTTCTTAATATTATTACTATCAAGTGTTACTTGTATCTTTTCATCCACTTCAATTCCTAAATCATTGGTTATATTCTTGGTACATACTACATATGGTTGTTTAATTGTTGCAAATAAATAGATAATGATTACTATTAAAATAATCGTTAAAATTATAGGAAATACTCTTCCTTTTTTTAGAGTCACTCTATCACCTCTTTATATGCTTATCTTACCCTATTCATACCTATTTCGTCAAGTATAGAGTCATTTGTTATTTTCTTTTTTATACAAGGATTTTAGACAAATATAGGCAAGTAAAAAGCCCCTCTTATTGAGGAGCCTAGAATTATTTAATCTCGATTACTTTTTTGGTGTCTTTTTCTTCTTTTTTAGGAACAACTAGTTTTAACATTCCATTTTCAAATGATGCATCGATTTTATCTTCGTCTAAATCACCTAGATAAAAACTTCTTTCATATTTACCATAGGTTCTTTCACGACGAATATAATTTTTTTCTTCGTCTTGTTCATTATTTTCTGTCTTCTTTTCTGCTGTGATTTTTAGATATCCATCTTTTGTTTCAACAGAAATCTCATCTTTATTGAAACCAGGGATATCCATCTCTATATGATAATCGCCACCTTTTTCATAGATATCACATTTCATGTGTTGTTCCTTTCTTGTAGTAAGAAAGTCATCAAAAATATCATCTAAATAAAATTTTCTTGGCATTAAATCCATATTTATCATCTTCCTTTCGATTACAATTATGTTATACCACTGTTTTTAGCACTTGTCAATATAGAGTGCTAATTTTTTTGAGTTTTTTTCATTTATTAGTGTATACAAAAAAAGATAATTTATTATTATCTTTTTATTTTTTATAAAAGTTATAGTTTTTTAAATTTTGAAATGATTAGTTTATATAATAACCATAAAGTACACACAACTGCACCAAACATATAAAGATAGAACACAAAAGGCAGTTCTCCTTCTGTTTTTACTACCATTTGGCTTGTTCCAATAATAAATGCTACATCTAATGCACTAATGATTGTTAGATGTACAATTTTTTCAATTCTATCAATTTGATGCTTGGAATCTGTTAATTCAATATTAAATCTTAACTCTCCACTATTGATTCCCTTTAAAGTTGTTAGTGCTTCACTTGGTAGTAATAATAAATTGGCTCCACTTTTTACAGATGACAGAGCGAAGGAGGTAATCTTGTCTTTGTCTAGTAACATTTCTTCAGGATTTACTTTCTTTTCTAATACATTAATCAAATTAATATTAGGACTGATTTTTTCTAATGTGCCTTCTAGTACTACAATGCCCCTTACCAACATTGTAATTTCTTTTGGCAATGTGATTTCATTCTGTCTTAGTAGAATAAACATTTCTGTTACAAACTCTTTAATATCTATATTAGCAATCTCTGTTGTTTTATTTTTATCTAATACCTTTCTTATATCGTTTTTTAACTGCATGTAGTCTGGTCTATCATTTGAAGTATCTAATAACGTTAGAATATGAGCAACCTCATTTATATCATTTTTTACAATTGCCATGATGCAATTTTCAAGAAGAGTTCTATTTCTTTTTGAAAGCCTTCCCATCATACCAAAATCTAGATAAGCTATTTTTCCATCTACTATTTTGATATTATCAGTATGTGGATCCGCATGATAAAAGCCATCATCAATTGCTTGTTTTAAATAGTTATGAGCCAGTTTTTCAGCAATTTCATCTAAATCATATCCTGCTTCTTTTAACTCTTTTGTTTCGGAAATATTAAACCCATCAATATATTCCATGACTAAAATGTTATTCGTCGAATACTTGCCAAAGACTTTTAAAGGCTTTAGATATACTAATTCCTTATTATTTTCACCAAATTCCTCAATATGCTCTTTTTCGGTATGAAAATTCATCTCTTCTTTTGCACGATTATACATTTCATCTACTACTTCTGTTAAATCTATAATATCTCCAAAGATTTTATTCAAACGTAAAATGTTGATTACTTTTTTTAATAATTTAGCATCTCTTTCCATTAATTGTTCAATATTTTCTCGTCTTATTTTAATAGCAACAGTTTCACCTGTTTTTAATTTTGCCTTATGAACTTGAGCAATGGATGCTGATCCTACAGGAGTTTTGTTAATTTCTTCAAATATTTCACTAGGGGCACAATCATATTCCCGCATTAATATTTCTTCTACCTTATCGTATGGCATTGGTTTTACAGAATGCTTTAATTTTTGGAATTCATTACAATATTCTTTGGGAATTAAATCGTCACGAGATGATAAAATTTGTCCCATCTTTACAAATGTTGGCCCTAGTTCTTCTAAAGCTAGTCGAACATTTTTCGGAGTTATATCTTTTGTTAGCTTATACTTTTTAATAATGGCAATTATCTCACCTAATCTACTAGGGCTATTTTTCATTTTTTGTTTTGGTTTCTTCTTTCAATATTTTTAGTAACTCTTCTTTTTCTTCTTTACTTAATGATTTTACTTTTTCATGAAGGCTTTCCTTTGTCATATCTTCTTTTACTACTACAGTTACATTTTCCTTTAAAGTTTCCTTTATGTTATGTTTCAATTCTTCGTTGGCTACTTTTCCTTTTTCCAACATTTCTTCCCCTTTTTGTAGTAATTCTTTTTTTAATTCTTGGGCTTTATCGTTTGTCATAGACATAGCTCCTAAACCCATTAAAAATATGTTTTTTAATTCTTCTTTCATCTATTTACCTCTTTTCCTTTATTTGTTTTTTACTTTTGCTTTTACTTCATGATCAAAACTATCAGCAAAATATTTGATTTCCTTTTCTAAAAACTCTGATTTTATCCTTTTCCACTCTTCCTCATCTAAAACAAATTTTGTTTTTAATAACTCTTGATTTCTATTTACACAAAGAAATTTTATTGTCTCATAATCTGCTGAAACCTCGTTTTCTTGTTTTATCGCAATGATATCATCGCTTTGTTCATCAGGAAAATCACGTGTCATCAAAGTGCATGGATCTTTTGTGTATACTGTTTCATAATCTATAAAACTGCTTCCGTCTGGGCAATAGTGCTCTCTTCTTGATAGAATCCAGCAACTAACTGGTACCCAGCATTCTATTTCATCTTGAGAAGCAGCTTGTTTTCTCTCTATTACAGTTTTTTCTTGTTTTAATTTTGGCATGCAAGTATACATTTTTGGATAATTTATGTCTTTCATATGAACCCTCCTAGTTTCATTATAGCAAAATATTTACAAAAACAACATAAAAAGACACAAAGTGTCTTTATTTCCATCTCCAATTTTTTATGTATGGCATATCTTCTCCATTTTGTCTAATGTAAGATTTATGTTGTTTTAACATATCCTCACACCATTTGATCAAGACATCTTTTGTTTTTTGATACCTTGGAATATGTCTTATAGCATCCATTACTAAGTGGAAACGATCAATTTCATTTTGAACTCTAATGTCGAATGTTGTAGTGATTGTACCTTCTTCTTGATATCCATGAATATACATATTTCTGTTTGCTCTACTATAAGTTAGTTGCTCTATCAAAGATGGATATCCGTGGAAGTTAAATATTACTGGGGTGTTTTTTGTAAACAATTTATCATACTCTTCTTCTGTTAATCCATGAGGGTGTTTTATTCTTGGAGCTAATTTCATTAAATCCACCACATTAATCACTCTGATTTTTATATCTTTCACACAGCTTCTTAAAATATCTACTGCAGCCATTGTTTCTAACGTTGGAGTTTCTCCACAGCAAGCCATAATAATATCTGGCTTTCCACCATCATTGCTGGCAAAATCCCATATGCCAATTCCCTTTGTACAATGTTCTTTTGCTTGTTCTTTTGTTAGCCATTGTGGACGAGGATGTTTGCTGGCAACAATAGCATTAATCTTATTTTTTGTTTTTATACAGTGGTCAAAACAAGATAGTAAACAGTTTGTATCTGGTGGTAAATAAATTCTTATAATATCGGACTTCTTTGTCGCAAGATGATTTAAAAATCCTGGATCTTGATGTGTGTAACCGTTATGGTCTTGTTGGAAAACATGAGATGTTAACAATACATTAAGAGAAGCAATTGGGGCCCTCCAAGAAATTTCTTTTGTTACTTTTAACCATTTTGCATGTTGAGAAATCATAGAGTCTACAATTCTAATAAAGGCTTCATAGCTGTGTATCATTCCATATCTTCCCGTTAATAAGTATCCTTCTAACATTCCTTCACAAACATGTTCTGATAAATAAGAATCCATTACTCTTCCTGTTGGTGATAAAAACTCATCAGTTTTATATATCTTTGAATTCCAAGTTCTATTTTCTTTTTCAAAAATATGATTTAGTCGATTTGAAAGTGCTTCGTCTGGGCCAAAAATACGGAAATTTTTATTTTCTTTATTTAAAGCAAACAAATCTCTAATATAGTTTCCAAGCTCAATCATATCCTGCTTTTCTATATTTCCAGGCGTCGCTACATTTACTGTATAGTCTTCCCAATTTGGAGTAATTATCTCTTTCAATAATACACCGCCATTGGCATATTCACTTTTTCCCATACATTTGGATGGTGTGGGAGCAAGCTCTCTAATCTCTTTTTTTACTCTTCCTTTTTCATCAAACAATTCTTCTGGGTGATAACTTTTTAACCACTTTTCTAATAAAGGAAGATTCATTGGATTATCTCTAGTAATTGTAACTGGGACTTGATGAGCTCTAAAACTTCCTTCAATTTGTTTTTGTTCTATTTCTTTAGGGCCTGTCCATCCTTTTGGTGTTGTTAATACTAACATTGGCCATTCATGATCTGTTGTTGCTCTACCTTTTAAATTACCAATTTCTTTTACTATTTTATCTAATGTTTTTGCCATTTCCTCATGTGCTTTTAAGGAATCAGTGGCGGTAACGAAATATGGTTTCCATCCGTGACCATAAAAGAAATCTTCTAATTCTTCCTCTGTCATTCTTCCAAAGATGGTTGGGTTTGATATTTTATATCCATTTCTATGAAGAATTGGTAAGACATAACCGTCTGTCTCTGGATTTAAAAACTTATTTATATTCCATGATGTCGCAAGTGGACCTGTTTCTGCTTCTCCATCTCCAATGACACAAGCTACAATTAACCCTTTATTATCTAGTACGGCTCCTGCAGCATGAGCAAGACTGTATCCTAATTCTCCACCTTCATGAATAGAGCCCGGTGTCTCAGGAGCAACATGAGAAGATACACCACCAGGGAAACTAAACTGTTTAAATAATCTTTTTAATCCCAATTCATCTTCTGTAATATTTGGATAAAATTTAGAATATGTACCGTCTACATAGTTATTAGCTATCATTGCTTCACCACCATGTCCCGGTCCTGATATATATAACATCTTTAGATTAAACTTTTTAATCACTCTATTTAAATGCATATATATAAAGTTTTGCCCTGGAGCTGTTCCCCAGTGGCCAACTACATTAGGTTTTACATCACTACTCGTTAAGGGTTTTCTTAATAGCGGATTATCTAATAAATAAAGTTGTCCTACTGATATATAATTCAATACTCGAAAATATTCATCCATTAATTTTAATTCTTTTTTCGTAAGTGTTGCCATATTATCTCTCCTATCTTAATCATTATATATCAAATTACATTTTTTTTAAAGAGAAAAAGACTGATATATTTCAGTCTTTTTACTCCACGCTTTTAAGCGACTCTATCATATCTATTTTCTTTAATGAAAAATATAAGATTACATTTACTAATATTGCAAAAGCTGCTGTAATTAGGATTGCGTATATATAACTTGCTAAAGCAATGGTTGGATCAAACATTAGCATATCAATTTCACAAGTTTTTATAATGTACATTGTTAATATATTACCTATTCCTAATCCCAATAGAATTCCAATGAGTGTTAAAATTGTATTTTCTCTATTAATATATTGATATACTTCTTTATCGTAGAAACCTAACACTTTAATTGTTGCCAGTTCTCTTCTTCTTTCACTAATATTTACACTAGAGAGATTGTATAAGACTACAAAGGCTAGTGCTCCCGCTGATACGATTAGTATTAAAGAAACGTAGGCAAAGTTATCCATTGTATCATCAAAAATATGTCTTGTTGACGATGTAAATGTAATACTTGATACACCTGGTATTTCTTTTAGTTTACTCGCAAATTCTTTTTCCTCTTTTTCTGTCATATTTTTTGTTTTTACCAATACCGTATTATATTCATCTTCTTGATATTCAGATTTTGGAAGATAAATATAGTGGAATAAGTAGTTTTCTGTAATATGTGCTATCTTTTTTTCATATTTATCTGTACCAGTAAATTTTAATACATCATTTTCTTCTACCTCTAATAAATTAGCTAGTTTTTCAGTAATAATAATTCCGTTATTTAAATTATAGTGTTCGTTAGTTTTTCTATCTTGAAGTTTGATAAATCCATCAGGATCTTCTTTTGGTATTACTAAAGTTACTGACTGATTTGTATCTTTATTATCGATCGTAACCGCTTCTTCTTGTACTTCTAATATATCTTTTATTTTTTTATTCTCTTTTATTTTATTTATAGTTTCATTTGTTTTTTCTTCATTTAAAGCGATTTTTGCTTGATAGCTAAATATTTCTTCATACTGATGAGGTACCATTTTTACTATACAGTCTTTTAGTCCAAATCCCGCTAGAATTAATCCTGTACATCCAGCGATACCTATGATTGTCATTAAAAATCTTTTCTTATAGCGGAATACATTTCTAACTGTTACTTTATGAGAAAATGATAGATGATTCCAGATAATTGGGATTCTTTCTAAAAGTACTCTTTTTCCTGCTGCTGGTGCCACTGGTCTCAATAAGTTTGCTGGGGACTCTTTTAATGTTTTTCTACAAGTATAGATGGTTGCTCCTAAAGTACAAAGAAGCGCTATTATCATTCCTTGGAAAGTAAGGGAGGCATAATAACTTAATTTAATATCACCTAGTCGATACATGTTTTTATACATTTCAAAGCATAGTTCTGGTAGTAATCTATAACCAATTACTACACCAATTATTGATCCTATGATTGTAGCAAGAGTTGCATAAAGTATATATTTAAACATAATTGCTGAATCTTTATAACCTAAAGACTTCAATGTACCGATTTGGCTTCTTTCTTCTTCTACCATTCTTGTCATCGTTGTCAAACAAATCAAAACGGCGACAATAAAGAATACTAGTGGGAAAACTTTGGCTACATTATCAATTCTTTCTGTATCTTGTTCATATTGATAAAAACCAGCATTAGAATCAATATCTAGAACATACCATTCCTCACCTGTTACTTTTTCTTCTTGTAATGTTTTTCTAATATCTTTTTTTGCTTTTTTTACAGTGTCTTCATATTTTTTACTAAACCTGCTTTCCTCTGCAGCGAGATTAATATAAGCAGTTGTTTTGACAGGACTTATAATATTTGTCTCATTCATATATAAATAGTAATCAATCGTTCCTGATAGTAAATTTGTAGAATCACGTTCTGTTGAAATATATAAGGGGCTTTCTACATATCCAGTTACTGTTACTGTTTTATTATTTATTAAGTTAGAATCTATAGTAATTTTATCTCCTATTTTTATTTCACTTCTAAAATCATTATCAACAACTACTTCGTCAACTTTTTCTGGCATTTTACCTTTGATTAATTTGGGAGTGTTTATTTTATCCTCTTTATTATAGGAAATAATCTTTGTTGCATAATCTTCTTTTTTTGTTGTAATAGCATCAAAGCTATAACCTGTTTCTACATTATATTTCTCTTCTAGTTTTTTTTCTACTTCTTCTCTTATTCCGTAGTTTGATGTGATAAAAATATCATACATGTTAGTTTTCTCATAATAGTTATCTAGGGTATTTTTCATATCAGGAGCTACTGCTCTAATACCTGCGAAAAAACCTACTCCTAATAAGACAATTACTAGAATAGAAATAAATCTTTTACTTGTTTTTACCATGCAGACAATGGTTTCTTTTAATAGTTTTTTCATTACCAGTTAATATCCTCTACTTTTTGTGGATGCTTATTTATGGTTGTTTCTTCTGCTTTTCCGTTTTTAAATCTAATAATTTTGTCTGCAATTGGGGCAATCGCACTGTTGTGAGTAATGATAATTACTGTCATTTTATCTTTTCTTGCTAGCTTTTCTAACACTTTTAAAATCTGTTTTCCTGTCTCATCATCTAATGCTCCTGTTGGTTCATCTGCAAGTAGAATTTTAGGACTTTTCGCAACTGCTCTAGCAATTGCTACACGCTGTTGTTCCCCTCCAGATAACTGGGATGGAAAATTATTTAGCCGATTTTCTAAGCCTACCGCTTTTAATGTATTTACTGGTGATAAATGTTTTTTACATATTTCTGTTGCTAGTTCTACATTTTCTTTGGCTGTTAAGTTTTGTACTAGGTTATAAAATTGAAAGACAAAGCCAATATCATTTCTACGATATTTAATTAGTTCCTTATTTCTATATTTCGTTATATCTTTACCATCAATAATTACTTCTCCAGAGGTTACTTTATCCATTCCACCTAGAATATTTAAAGCGGTTGTCTTCCCTGCTCCGGATGGTCCTAGTATAACTACTAATTCTCCTTTATCTATGGCGAATGATGTCTCATTTAAAGCGATTACTTTTGACTCTTTTTCTCCATAAATCTTACTTACATTCTTAAATTCGATATAGGCCATAGTATCCCTCCTATCTATACTTGTATTATAACACTTTTTTGTGAAAAAAAAGAGAAAACGACAGGTTTTCTCTTTAAATTGCATAAAGTAAAATACTAAAGAATTGAAGTGTTGATCCCGCTAAGACAAAAAAGTGAAAGATCGAGTGAAAATATCTTTTTTTAGAGCCAATGGCGTATAGAACAGCTCCAACGGTATAAGCAATTCCACCAGATATTAATAATATCAGTCCAGGTTTTGGTAATAGTGATGAAATACTATTATAAGAAAAGATAATCATCCAGCCCATAATTAAGTACATAATCGTTGAAGGAATTTGAAACTTTTCCAAATTAATAGCATTTAATAACACACCGATTATAGCACTTGCCCAGATAATCCCAAAAATAATCCAGCCTGTTTTTCCACCAATTAGACTTAGACAGTACGGAGTATAACATCCTGCAATGAATAAATAGATATCACAATGATCTAATATCCGAAACACTTTTTTTGCTTTTAATTTTGGACTTAATGCATGATATAGACAACTAATTAGGTACATAATAATCATAGTAGAACCATAGATACATGAGGAAACAATTCCTATTGTATTATGATTTCTAGCAGAGAAGACAACAGTTAATACTAAAGCTGTTATTCCTAATAGAACACCTATCCCATGAGAGATAGAGTTTATTAATTCTTCTCCTAATGTATATTTAGGTATTGTTACTTTTTTCATAATTTCTCCTTTTTACTATACATTTTATTATATATTAAAATATATTTTTTATATAGTTCATTTGTTAAAATGGCTTTCACTTTTTTTTATTTATTATACAATATCTATAGAAAAAACGCTTACTTTTCTAATAATATTATTAGGAGAAGCTCTATTTTATTCTAAATAAAATGACACTCATTCCTTAGAATCAGTGTCTGTTTTTTTATTCTATGAATTTATACCCCTACACTTTTTGTTTCTGGTAGAGTTGATGCTCCATCAATTACGATGCCTTGTCCAGTAATATAAGTAGATTCATCACTTGCTAAGAAAGCGGCAAGTTCTCCTAGCTCTTCTATTGTACCAAGACGTCCCATCGGAATACCTGAGGCTATTCCATCCACTACACTTTGCGGATTATTGGCATTAGAATCTTTAGCAATTCCTTCTACCATTGGAGTCATAATATATCCTGGCATAATAGCATTTACATTAATATTATTTTTTACTAATTCCATAGCAAGACCTTTTGTAAAACCTAATAATGCTGCTTTAGTTGTAGCATAAGCTACTTCTCCTGTATCTGCGACCATTGGTCCTGTTACACTAGATAGATTTACAATTTTACCATAATTATTTTTAATCATATATGGTACTACTACTTGTGTCATGTTCCATGTACCTTTGATATTGATATCAAAATGATTATCTCTTACCTCATCTGACATTTCTGTAAATGGTACTAATTTAGCAATACCAACATTATTTACTAATATATCAATTTTTCCTTTTTTAGCTATAATATCGTTTACTATTGCTGTTAACATATTTTTATCTCTGATATCAGCATTGTACCCCATTACTTTTGGATTTTGTAATTCCTGTAGTGTTTGTTGTAACTTATCAGAATAATCAATGATTACAACATCTGCTCCATACTTTAAAAATACCTTTACAATTCCTAAGCCATTTCCCATAGCTCCACCTGTAATAACCGCTACTTTTCCATCTAATTTCATATTGCACGCTCCCTTATATTATTCAATATAAGTGTATCATGTTTATTTTATCTTTTCTAGTTTTTTATAATTCTACTTTTTTGTTTTGTTAAATTTTATACTTTGACATTACTTTCCTAACTTTTTCTTCGCTATCTAATTTCGTTCTACTAAATAAGTCATATATTGGAACATCTATACTATTTTCATTCAATATTTTATTTACAGTTTCTAAATGGTCTAACACTTGATTTTCTGTATAAATTATTCCTTTTTCATTATTCTGCATTAAATGAATAGGTAATGTTAAACAGGTTAGATTTTTTAGAGAAACTTTGTTTTTTATTTGCACTTCATCTGGTAGATCACTATATCTTTTCTTTTCTAATCCTAAGATTCTCATTGTCTCTAAAGAATCCCAGTCAAAAATAGTAGGGGCAATTAATGTTGGTGTGATTATGTTTAAGTTTTCTTTTGTAAATCCTAGAGATAAAGAATTTGCTATATAACATTGATATGCAGTATATCCTTTATAAAAACTTCTTCCTTGATATGGTCTAGCATTCTTTTTCTCATTATCACAAAAAGAAATATAATCTAGTCCTTGAAAGCCTCCTTTTGTTGTATCTAAATCCTTTTGTAATCGTCTCGAATATAAATATCCGTCTTGAATTATCTTCTCTAACTTTTCTAATGATTTGTCTATATCATAATAGTCTTCATTCACTTCTATGGCATGATATAAAGTCTCTTTTTTTAACATATTCTCTCCCTTGGCTAATTATTATATATTCTTTTTTGGTTTTGTCAAAAAAAGAGATGGTCTCATCTCAATTTTTATTCGCAGATTGTACCACCCCATTCTACTGCCGTAAATCCTTCTCTTGTAAAATGTGGTAGTTCTTGTTCTTCTATTTTTACTTCTTTATCTACTTTCTTTATATTAATCGCTACTCTTAATAAGGAATCTGGTTTTGGTATTATCATTAATTCATTTTCTTCTTGTTCTGGATAAAGATACAAGGCCGGCTTATCCCAACTATGATCTAAAGGTATATTATTTATTATTTGACTACCTGCAAAAAACCAAGCTGGAATTGGTATCAAGAATAATGGTGCTAAAAATATTAATATTTTTTCCTTTGTTTTTATTCCACTAATCAAAAAATAAATACTTGATACTAAATTTATTATGAAACTCCATAATAATATACCAAAAGGACCAAGAACAATTCCTTTTGGGATACTTGGAATGTAATTACTTACTATACAAAGAATGCCCATGAGTAATAGGTCTAGCCCTACTAGTATTATTGCAAAATACATTTTCTTTTTTGTTTTCTTATCTAACTCTTTCATACTCTCACCTATTTTAAGTATAGCATAACTTTGCATTTTTATCATAAAAAAGACTGTAAATACAGCCTTTTACATTTATTTAGAAATTACTTCACAGATTAAGTTAGAGATTTCTGTTGGATTATCGATTGGTAGTCCAGCAATCATTTTAGCTTCACTATAAAGGATTTTTGTATATTTCTTGAATTCTTCTTTGTCCTTTTTATATAAAGATTTTAACTTTTTAGCAATTGGGTGTTTTTCATTAATTTCTAATACTGTTTGTGCTCTGATTCCCATGTCATTTGGCATAGCATCAAACACTTTTTGCATTTCGATAGAAACGTCCCCTTCACTAGTTAAACAAACTGGATGAGTTTTTAATTTATTTGTAAATCTTACCTCTTTTACTTCTTTGATTTCTTCTTGCATGTCTTTTAATAAATCTTCATTTTCTTCATTTACTTTTTTAGTTTTTTCTTTTTCTTCTTCCGTTTCTAAATCTAAATCTCCATTTTCGACATTTGCAAATTTCTTTCCTTCATATTCCTGAATCGCTGTGATTGCAAACTCATCTACATAATCTGTTAAATATAAAATATCATAGTCTTTTTCCTTTACTTGTTCTACTTGTGGAAGTGAATCAATTTTAGCGATTGATGCACCTGATGCATAATAGATTTTTTCTTGGCCTTCAGGCATATTGTCTACATATTCCTTTAGGGTTATCAACTTATCTTTTTTAGATGAGTGGAACATGATTAAGTCTTTTAATTTATCTTTATCTTTACCAAATTCATTATAAATTCCATATTTTAATTGAACACCAAAAGTCTTAAAGAATTCTTCATACTTTTCGCGGTCTTCTTTTAACATGTTTTCTAATTCTTTTCTGATTTTAGACTCAATATTTTTAGCTATTAGTCCTAAGCTTTTAGACTTTTGTAGAATCTCTCTTGAGATATTTAATGATAAATCTTCGGTATCAACAATTCCTTTTACGAAACTAAAGTAGTCTGGCAATAAATCTGCACATTTATCCATAATTAGAACACCACTTGCATAAAGACTAAGTCCTTTTTCGTAATCCTTTGTATAATAATCGTATGGTGCGTGACTTGGGATAAATAATAATCCATTATAAGAGCACATTCCTTCTACAGATGTTTGAATTACTTTTAATGGTTTATCAAAATCATTGAACTTATCCATATAGAAGTTATTATATTCTTCTTCGGTTACTTCACTTTCTTTCTTTTTCCATAAAGGAACCATACTGTTGATAGTCTCTATTTCTTTTTTATCTTCATATTCATGCTTTTCTTCGTCTTTTAATTCATGTTTTGTTACTTCCATTTTAATTGGATAGCGAATATAGTCTGAATATTTTTTTATTAACTCTTTTAGATTGTATTCTTCTAAGTATTCACTATAGTTTTCTTCCTCTGTATCTGGTTTAATATGTAAAGAAATTTTTGTACCATTGTGTTTTTTATCACATTCTTCGATACTATATCCTTCTGCACCAGTAGAAATCCATTTATAACCTTTTTCACTATCTACAGATTTTGTTTCTACCTCAATGCAGTCACTTACCATGAATGCTGAGTAGAAACCAACACCAAACTGTCCGATAATATCTACTTTATCTTTTTTTGTCATATTTTCTTTGAAACTTAGTGATCCAGACTCTGCTATGGTACCTAGGTTTTTGTCCAATTCTTCTTCTGTCATACCAATACCATTATCTTCAATTACTAGGATTCTATTGTCTTTATCATAATCAATTTTTATCTCTAACTTATCCTTTTTTACTTTTATTTTCTTATCTGTTAGAGAACGATAATATAATTTATCAATCGCATCACTAGCATTTGATATTAGTTCTCTTAAAAAGATATCTTTATTTGTATAAATAGAATTAATCATTAAATCTAATAATCGTTTAGATTCTGATTTAAATGCTTTTTTCTTCATTCTTCCATCTCCTTCATATACTTTATTTATAGCACCTTAATTAGCAGTTGTCAATATAGAGTGCTAATTTTTTTCTTTAGAAAAAGTCATTATAACATGACTTTGTCCAATTCTTTTTGTAGTTTATTTTCTTTGTCTTCTAATATTATAATTTCTTTTCTGCTTTTATTTGATAACGGGATTGAAGTTATGATATTATCTTTAATCACTTGCAATCTTTTTTTATCTACACCTAAACATAAATAATTATATTTTTCTTCTTTTTCAAGAACTTTTACTTTTAAAAATGCTTTTTCTATATTGTTCTTTATTGCTTTTAACACTTGATAAGTATAACTACTATATACCAAGTTTTTATCATCACAAAAAATATTTAATATTTTAGCATGATCATTATATTCTATGATTAATAAGTGGTTTTCTATAATAGCATAATATTTTCCATTTACACTCTCTAAAAAAGATAGATTTCCTTCGATTAGTTTTTTCTCATCTTTTAATACCGGGAAAAACTCAATTAAATTATTCTCCCATAAATCACAATTTAGACTTGCTTGATATTCAATTAAATCATTTGTGTTCATAACTACAGACAAGATTTCCATAGCTAGTTCTCCCATGATATTAGGCACATGTTCAAACATTAAAGCCATTGTTTCAAAAAGAAACTTCCACTCTTTTGGTAAATATCTTGTCATATGAAAGTCATAAGTCTTTTTATCAATATGGATGTCTAAATCTATTTTAAAGTTATCTATATTTTTATTTCGTTTATCTCTAGTTTCTTTTTTTTCATATTTTGAAAGTTTGGCCTTGACTTGATCTACAATATAAGTAACACTATTTATATTTATAAATTGATAACAAAAATACTCTTCTACTTTATTTGTATCTATTATATCCATGGGGATATATAACACTTTGAATTTCTCTATACTGCTACTATATACTAAAGCTAAATAAAAATTAGCATTATTATAATTTGCAATATGAATTTCTATTATTGGATATTCTTTTTTCTTTTTAATAATTTTTTTTATTAATTCTTTTTTATCTTTATGACGCATACCTAACCCTTTTCTTTACTACAATTTTATTATAGCATGCTTTCTTATTTTTTTGTTATGTTTGTACGTTTTTTTACTTTAATTGTCATCTTTTGTGTTAATTGTTAGTTTACACTATTCTAAACTTTCTGCCCAGGATACTATTTTATCCCAGGTGGCAGGACCTACTACGCCATTTTCTGGTAAGCCATATTTTTTTTGAATGGCTTTGATAGATTCTTCTGTTAAATCATCAAATGTTCCATTTATTCTTACTCCTGGTATTTGATGTGTTTTATCACAGATGGTATATAGAAATTTTTGTAAATTTTCTATATCATCTCCCGTCATACCTTTAGATAAAAATATACCAGGATATATTTTATCTTCATAATATAGATATTCTGAAGGAATTTCTGTTTTTGTCTGGTTATATGCTGTTACTAAGTCATTCCATGTTTCTCTATCAACAATTCCAGTAGCGTCTTTTCCATATGCTGTTTGAAAAGACATTAACATTTCTTGCGTATTTTCTGTGAAATCTTCTCCCGAAAGGTTTAGTTTTGGAATGTTAGTATTAAAATAAGATAAAAAGTTCAAAAAATAATTTAATATTCTAATATATGGTCCACTTTCCCCTAATGCTAGTGTATCTCCATAAGGAAATTCCACTTCTTCAATAGCAATTCCTTCTCCTACCAAATCTGCTATTTTTTTTACAGCATTATATAGATATTTTACTTCATACCAGGTAGCTTTATCCACTTCTCCTGTAATTGGAAGATCAAATACTTCTTGGAATTTTCTTACACTTTCTTCCATATCTGTTGTAAAAAATATATTTTCTTCTTCTATTTTTGGAATCGCTGGATAATTATTGCTAATTCTATTTAATTGTACTTTTAACTGTCTTACAAAGTTTCCCGCTGATCCTAGACGAAATGGAAACCCAGGATACGATGGAACGTTAGGAGATACTGGGGCATTGTAAATTATTTCTATATCATCTCCATAATATCTTTTTAATATTTCTATTGGGGAAAAGCCTTGTTTTGCTAAATCAACACTTCCCCATTGGGATAGTCCACTGCAAGTAGTATTAATACCATCACAATAAGTTGCAAATAGTGGTTGAATCTGCTCTCCTTTTACAATGTAGTTATTAAATATGTCGTCTACAATTTGAGAAATTGTTTCAAAAAATTGAGAATCTTCTTGAAAAGTTTGGTCATATGCTGGTGATGATGTAATATCAAAATTATATCCTTGAGATGGATACCATTCGTTATAAATTCTATTTAAAGCATAAGAAATTTGAGCGAGAATATTAGCTTTAATTGCATCCGTTGGCCATGATGGATAGATTTCATTAGATGCCACATTTTTTATATATTCTGGGAACGATACCGTTATATTTTTAGCAGCACTATCTGGTGGACCTAAGTGTACTACTATTTCTGTTGGTACTATTGGAGTTCTTACAGCCATATTATTTTTCTCCTTCCATATCGACTTCCGGAATCATTTTAATATATTGAATTACTCCTGTATTTCCAAATATCGCAACATCATATTTTTTTATTCTTTCGTATCCCTCATGAATTGCTGTTACATCATAGACAGTATATTTAGGAGTAGAGCCAGGCTTATAATCTGTATCTTCCTCTGGGGATGGTAATTCGATATTACTAATCATTCCACTAGAATCTGTTTTACCAGCGAAAAACAGAACCTTTTTTCCATCTATATCTTTTGTGATAATAATGTCTGTATCAGGAATTGGGATTGCTTGATATGCAGTAAATACTTCTACCTTCAACCTTCCAGTAGATGGATTCTCTTTTATAAACTCCTGATAACTTTCTGTTTTTTTAAATTCTTCAAAGCTTACTAAATTCATTATAATTCCCTCACTTTCAGCACTTGACCTATTTGTAAGCTTGTAGAGGTTAAATTATTTAAATCCATTAAGTTTATTACTGATGTATTATAGCGCCTTGCAATATCATATAAATTATCTCCTTTTTTTACCGTATACGTTTCATATTTTGGTTCTATATACCCTTCTCCGAAACATTCTTTTCCTATTATCGTTGGAGTTTCCTCTGTGGGTATTCTTAGAATTTGTCCAACAGAAAGAATAGTTGTTTGTAAATTATTAGTTTGCATAATGTCATCTACTGTTGTATTAAATAATCTTGCAATGCTGTAAAGACTATCTCCTGCTTTTACTTCATATTCTTTATAGTCGGTAGTGATGTTGGTTGTTGGAATTTTTAATATTTGTCCTATCGATAATAGATTGCTTGATAACCCATTTGCTTGTTTTATTGTTTCTACCGTTATCTCATATTTTTGTGCAATTGCATAAAGACTGTCCCCACCTTTTACTATATATGTGATATAAGCTTCTTCTGTTTCTCCTTCCGTCGGTACTTTTAGCTGTTGTCCAATGGAAAGAGATGTTGTTTTTAAATTATTTAGTTCTATTAACTCATCTACTGTCGTATTGTATTGCTTAGCTATTTCATATAATGTATCTCCTGCTTTGACTGTATAGATAGTTGTATTTTGATTTATTGGTATTTTTAGTTCCTGTCCTACAGATATTGTATTATTAGTTAAATTATTTTCTCTTTTAATTGTTTCTATGGGAATTCCAAATTGTCTACTAATACCATATAGAGTATCTCCCTTTTGCACTATATAGTTTCTCATACTTCACCTCAGTTTAATATATGTATTTAGGTAAATTATTATCTCTTTTTTCTGATATTTAACATATCTTATTAATGAAAGGAGGAAACATATGTTACCAAATTGGAATCAAAACGATGATTGCCCAGAACGTCCAAGGCCAAATCGTCCTAGGGTAGTCTTTTGTCTTTTCCCTACTGGTCCTACTGGAGCAACCGGCGGAATTACTGGGCCTACTGGACCTACGGGGGCTACTGGTCCTACGGGTCCTACTGGACCTGCGGGAAGTGGTCTTACCACATTAGGATATTTTCCTGATTTCGCATCTTTTATTGCTGCTCATCCTACAGGAAACCCTGGAGACTCTTATGTTGTAGGTGGAACTGTTTATATGTGGGATGCAGCTACCGCCAGCTGGGCTGCAACTCCTATTATCCCAGGACCTACTGGGCCTACGGGGGCTACCGGTCCTACCGGATCTACAGGTGCTACTGGTGCCACTGGACCTACGGGGGCAACTGGTGCCACACCAAATTTAACTATAGGTACTGTATCTACTGGTACTCCTGGTAGTACGGCTTCTGCGAGCATTACGGGGGTTAGTCCAAATTTCGTGCTTAATTTAACTCTTCCTCAAGGGCCTACAGGAGCTACCGGAGCAGCAGGTGCGACTGGAATCACTGGACCTACTGGTGCAACTGGACTTAGTGTTACTGGTCCTACCGGACCTACGGGGGCTAGCGGTGCTGCCGGTGCGACTGGTGCCACTGGACCTACGGGTGCTACCGGTCCTAGTGTGACTGGACCTACTGGTCCTACTGGAGCTAGCGGTGCTAGTATTACTGGTCCTACCGGGCCTACAGGAGCCACAGGGCCTAGTGTTACTGGACCTACCGGACCTACAGGAGCTAGTGGTGCAACTGGTGCGACTGGACCTACCGGACCTAGCGTTACTGGACCTACTGGACCTACGGGGGCTAGTGGTGCAACTGGTGCGACTGGACCTACTGGACCTAGCGTTACTGGACCTACCGGACCTACTGGTCCTACTGGTGCCACTGGACCTACTGGACCATAATCTGTATAAAAGTTCTCATCTTGAGAACTTTTTATTATTTCTTTTATTTCTTCATTTTTATCTTCTTATTACATATAGTTAAAAGAAAGGGTGAATTTATGAAAGTATGTGTTTATGCAATTTCTAAAAATGAAGAGAAATTTGTAACGAAATGGGTCAATTCTATGAAGGAAGCGGATGAGATTTATGTCTTAGATACTGGTTCTACTGATAATACTGTCTCCTTGTTAAAAGAAGCCGGTGTGCACGTGGAACAAGAAATCATTTCTCCATGGAGATTTGATGTTGCGAGAAATAAATCGTTAGAACTTGTTCCGGACGACTGTGATATTTGTGTTTGTACAGACTTTGATGAGGTCCTTGAGCGAGGCTGGCGTGAAAAAATTGAAAATGCTTGGGATGAGAATACTACTCGCTGTCAATATACTTATCATTGGAGTCTGGACGAAAAAGACCAACCAATCGTTAGTTTCTTTTTAAATCAAGTTCACAAAAAGAAAGGTTATCAATGGACTCATCCTGTTCATGAAGTATTGTCTTACACTTTAGGGGAAGAAGTAGTCGCAAGTTGTCCTGATGTCGTTTTAAAGCATTATCCTGACTCTTCCAAATCAAGAAGTAGTTATTTACCATTACTTGAACTTTCTGTTCGTGAAGATCCAGATGATGATAGGAATATGCATTATCTTGGACGAGAATATATGTATTACGAAATGTGGGATAAAGCTATTGAAACTCTAAAAAAACATCTAACTTTGCCTAGAGCAGTTTGGAAAGATGAGCGAGCTGCTTCGATGCGTTTTATAGGTCGCTGTTACAAAAATATAAAAAATTATGATGAAGCTAGATGCTGGTATGATTTAGCTATGAAAGAGGCACCACATTTGAGAGATGCTTTCGTTGAAAAAGCCTTGATGGAATATGAGTTAGAGCATTATGAAGTAGTTGAAGACTTGTGTTTTCGAGCCTTAGAAATTAAGTCTCACGAACAAACTTATATTAATGAGCCTTTTAGTTGGGATAGTACTATTTATGATTTATTATCTATTAGTGCTTATCATTTAAAAAGATATTCACAAGCTGTTTATTTTGTGGATATTGCTTTAACTTATTTACCTAATGATACTCGATTGATGAATAATAGAAAAATATTTAAAGAAAAAGAAAGCTAATTTTTGCTTTCTTTTGTCATCCCAGGAAACAAATCTATTCTACCCTCTTTATAACTTTCTAGTACTTTATTCCAAATAACACTCTCTACAAACCTGCCTTTCTTAGGATGCATTAAGTAGCGAATGGTTAATTCAATATGGTCATCTACAATTTTTGTATATATTGTAGGATCGTATTTATTAAAATATACTCTATTTGTGGTATTGATATCATTAATCTGAGCTTTCATTTTTTTAGGGATATTTTTGATTACTTCTATATTATTTACAATTTTATATAATTCCTGCTTATTTTTTACTAAATCGCAATCCATAGTAACTTTTACTGTTAATTCATCCCAAATATATTTAAACCCTTTATTTAGATTTCTCACTGGTTCAGAAAACACAATAGAGTTTGGAAAAGTTACAATTACTCCTGTTGATTGGCCATGTTTTTCATCAGTAGAGATTTCTAATACTTCAAAGTTTAGGGAGGAAATATTCATGACATCTCCGCGTATATCTTTTACTTCTATTCTATCTTCTACTTGAAATGGTTTTTTTACTTTTATATAAATTCCACAGAAGAAGTTTAAAATAATTTCGCGTAAAGCAATTGTCATTGCTGCTGAAGTAACACTAATTAGAGTCATTAAATTTTGAATGTAGTCATTCCATATAAATAATAAGAAAATGACTTCTGTTACATTTAAAACAATTTGAATTGCTTGATTAATAAAATATTCTTTTCTTCCTTCTATCTTTTTTCGAATTGTTCTTCTACCAATTTTTTTAAAAAAAGTAAATAATATCAATACAATTGTAGTTGATAAGATTAAAGAAATATATGTTTCATTTATTGTAGTTAATCCACTTAAATACTTACAAAATCTATCAAAATACTCCATACTATTCCTCCCTTATGGGTTATCATTATATCATTTTTTATATTTTTTTTGAAGTTATCTAACTAAATCTATGTTATACTAGACATATTATTGACACTTTGGAGGTATATATTTTATGGTTATTGGAATTATTGGAGCTTTTGATGAAGAAGTTGAGAAATTCATTGAAGTTTTTAAGTTAAAAAAAGAACAAGACGTGATTTGGGATATTTATTTGGGAGAATATCAAGAAAAAAAGTTAGTTGTATGTCGTTCAGGAATTGGGAAAGTAAATAGTGGAGCAATGACACAGTATCTTATTGATTATTTTCATGTTGATTTGATTATTAATTCTGGGTGTGCTGGCAGTTTACTTAGTAAAGTGAAAATTATGGATGTTATTGTTAGCAATTACGTTACTTATCATGATTTCCAACCTACTAGAATTATGGAATATAGTGTTCCTGAACAAGGAAAAGTTAGTGCTTCTACTAAATTAATTCATATTGCAGAAGATGCTTTAAAAAAGTTAGAAGTGGATAATTATTATATTGCTCCTATTGCTAGTGGGGATTGTTTTGTTACTGATGCTAAAATGAGAGATTATATTTATAAAACCACGGGAGCTTATGCTGTTGATATGGAAAGTGCTTCTATTGGACATATTTGTAAATTAAATCATATTCCTTTTTTATCGGTTCGTACTATTTCGGATTTCTCTGATGGAGAGGAAGATTTTGAAGTTATCGCTGCTTACAAATCCAGCCAATTAGTTAAAATTATGATTGAGGCATTATAAAAAGATAGCTTATTATTGTTCGTTAGCTATCTTTTTTAATTCGTTAAATAGAAACTCTTTGGCTTGTTCATTTTTTTCTTCTTGGATTTGTTTTGCTAGATTCTTTAATTTTGTTTTCTTTTTTGAGTCCATATCTAGGTAGTCTAGTTGTTCTAGAAATTCTTCTATCATTTCATTAATTGTCATTTCTTCTTCATCTTCTTTACTTAATAAATCCTTTAGAATTCCTGTCTTTTCTAATTCTTCTTCTGACATAAACTACTCCTCTTTTCTCTTTTTTATTATATCATAAAGTTTGAGTAATTGCACCCTTTCCATTTTTACAAATAATATGGGCTATACTTCCATTAATGATAGTCATTTTAGGTGGTACGTGCCCTATATCTGCATTAAAGATTAACGGAATATCCGGGAATAATTTTTTTAGAGCATCTTGATATGAAAAATCTTTGTAAAAACAACTTGGCACTGCCACTCTTCCAATAACCATTCCTCTTATATATTGAAACCATCCTGCTTCTCTCATTTGAAATAGAGTTCGATAGAAGACTTCTACTGATAGTTCGCAAACATCAAAGTACCAAATGATTCCATCTTCTTTATATCTTTCTATAAAGTCTTTTGTATAGTCATATGAAGTTCCTATTATATCTTTTAGACAATCTAGGCAACCTCCAATCATTCGTCCCTTTATGTTTACTTCTCCATTTAAGTCTTCCCAGTAGACTGGTTCCGTTAGATGATAGCCATCTGTTTCTTCTAACCAGTCTTTTTGATAAAAAGCAAAACTTTTTTGTTCTACTATCTTCCCTCTTAGAATTTCTAAGGTGTTTTTTAGGCATTGATGTAGTTTTGTTTGATTGAAACTACCTGCATTACAACCATATAAGGTGGCGATATCTAATTTTGTTGTTGTAATGTATAAAAGCGCTGTAGGGTCAGAATACCCCATTATCCATTTTGGATTTTTTCTTATGCTTTCCCAGTTAATAGATGGTAGCATATCTACTAAAAAATCTCCACCTGTTGCACAAATAATCATTTTAATATTTGTATCCGTAATTAATTCGTCTAGTTCTTTACTTCTTTTTTCTCCGGTTGTAGACGTAATACCCTTATTTCTAACACTTGCGGTTTCTTTTATTTGATATCCATTTTTTGTTAATGTTGTGAGAGATTTTTCAAAAGACTCAATATTGTCTCCTACTCCTTGCGATGGTGCAGTAATTCCAATAGTATCTTTCTCTTTTAAAAATTTAGGATATAGCATTATTTTCTACCATTCGATTATCTAAAATGTGATTTATAACTATTAAAATAATACTTATTGCTAACATTATTCCAGAAGTTATTAGCATTGGAGTCGCTTCTATTTGCATAGTTCCTTCTATTGACTCTATTACTAAGTTTATAATTAAGGAAATACTTCCACCAATTAGTGCAACGAAAAGAGCTGCAATGATTCCGGCAATTCCTACATTTACAATCCATTTATAGTATGGTTTTTTTAATAATGCAATAATTATTATAGCGATTACCGATATTATAATTGAAGTAATGATAAATTCATCTGAAGTAATTGTGTTATAACCATCTACCATAGCTTGAGCATCTTTTGGCATTTCTTGTCTTGCTTCTTGAATAATTTGTTGGTAGCTATTTTCAACCTCTCCATTTTGAAACGTCTCTTCAATTGCTTGGTCTAGCTGAGCATCAGTTATCTCTCTTCCAATTGCTTTTTCTACCATATCTTTATTTCCATGTAGAATATTTTTGATATCTTCTTCTAGATTAATATCATCTATTTGATCTTTCGATAAGTCTTCTATGATACGATTACTGTATTTTTCCACAAAAGCATTAATTTCTTCATCATTTTCAATTGTATCTTTGATTTTGCTATATTCTTCCTCTGATAGTCCTTCTAAGTTTTCTGTGATAGTCTCTGTCATCTGATTGGTAATTTCTTCTTTAAAATACTGTCCAACCAAATCGTTGTTAATTGTTCTTTCAGCATACATTACTGTTGGTATTAAAGTAAATGTAAATACTAATACCGTCGTTAAAATTCCTCTAATAAATGTTTTCATAACTCCTCCTTTATTTCCCTTATTATATCATGAAAAAAAGTAATTCTATCCCAAGAATTACTTTTCTATCTATGGTTTACATTTTGACCTGTCTTTATTAGTCTTTTTGCTTTTTCTATACCATTGTACAAGACTTCATCTACTTCTTCTCCATGGATACTCTTTGCTGAGTTATATGCAAGCATACAAATCGTCATTGGCCCTACAGCTCCTGTTGGTGGAGTAATTAATGATACCTTATCATATACTTTATCAAAGGCTACATCTCCTACTGTTTTTCCATTCTTATTTTTATGCACTCCTACATCGATGATAACAGCACCTTCTTTTACAAACTTTTCTGTTATATATTCTTGTTTATTTAGAGCTGCTATTACAATATCACAGTCTCTAGTAATACTTTCTAAGTCTTTGGTTTTAGAATGGCAAATAATTGGAGTTGCATTATTTTGTAACATCAATTCTGCAAGTGGTTTACCTACAATATTACTTCTATTAATAATTGCTACTTTCTTTCCTTCAAGTGAGACATCGTATGCTTTTAGTAGCATTTCTATTCCACGAGGAGTGCATGGTATTAATGTAGTATCTCCTGTTGATAGCTTACCTGCCGATAGAGAGGTTAGTCCATCCACATCTTTTTTAGGACTAATCATATCTAACAGTCTTCTTTCTTCTCCTTTTAAATTTTCTGGTAAAGGAAGTTGAATCATCATACCAGTGATTGTTTTATCACTATTTATTCTTGTTATATAGTCTTCTAGTTCTTCTTTCGACATTTCGTTAAAATGAACACTCATAAAGTCAATGATTGTTTTATTTGAGATTGTTCTTTCTTTCATTTTAGCATACATCTGTCCACCAAAGTCACTACCAATTGATAAATCAACCACTCTAGGTATTGTTTCTTGTTTCCTTAATAAATATTTATTTAATTCTTCATATAAAATGCTGCTGACTTGCAAACCGTTTATTTTTTTATTCATACCTAGCCCTCTTTTCTCTTTTATTTACCTTTATTATAACATATGTATTCGCTTTTTCTGCCTCAAAAAAAAGAGTAGCAATAACTACTCTTTTATCATATAATTGTTATCTTGATAATCTATGGTCACTGTATCTCCTGGTTTCACTTGTCCTGCTATTATCTTTTTAGAAAGCATTGTCTCAATTGTTCTTGATACTAGTCGTTTTAAAGGTCTTGCTCCATAGTTGATATCATATCCATCATTTATTAGTTGAGTTCTTGCTTTATCAGTTAAATTGATTTTTAAATCGACATCTTTTAATCTGTTTTCAATTTCAGCTATAATTTTGTCTAAGATATGACCAATCGCATCTTTTGTTAATGGATTGAAGACAATAATCTCATCGATACGGTTAATAAATTCTGGCCTAAAATGTTCTCTTACTTCTTTCATTACTAAATCGGTATTACCATCTAATATATGTTCACTACCTAAGTTGGATGTCATGATAATAATAGTATTTTTAAAATCAACTGTTCTACCATTAGAGTCTGTTACTCGTCCATCATCTAGAATTTGTAGTAATAAGTTTAATACTTCTGGATGGGCTTTTTCTACTTCATCGAATAGAACTATACTATACGGATTACGTCTTACAGCTTCTGTTAATTGTCCACCTTCTTCATATCCTACATATCCTGGAGGAGATCCAATTAGTCTAGAAACCGAGAATTTTTCCATGTATTCACTCATATCTATTCTTACCATATGACGCTCATCGTCAAATAGTTCATAAGCAAGCGTTCTAGCAACTTCTGTTTTTCCTACTCCAGTTGGTCCTAAGAACAAGAAGGAGGCAATTGGTCTATTTGGGTCTTTAATACCACTTCTTGACTTAATTACGGCATCACTTACTAATTCTAATGCTTCGTCTTGCCCCATGACACGTTTTTTCATGTTATCCTCTAAAGATAATAGTTTTTCCTTTTCACTGCTTACTAATTTTGCTACTGGAATATTTGTCCATTTAGCAATGATTTTCGCAATATCATTTTCAGTTACAGTATCACTTAATATTTTATTTTTTTCTGTGTTGTTTAATTCTTCTAGTTCTTTTTCTAATTTTGGAATCGTACCATGTCTTAAGATTGCGGCTTGCTCTAAATCATATTTATTTTCAGCTTGGTCTAGTTTGAATTTTGCTTCTTCGATTTCTTTTTTCTTTTTCTTGATGTTTTCATTTAGATTCTTTTCTTTATTCCAAGCTTCTGTTAATTCTTGTTCTTTTTGTTTCATGGTAACTAAATTCTTATCAATGTCTTCACGACGTTTTTTGGAAATTTCGTCTTTTTCTTTCTTGATTGCTTGACGCTCAATTTCTAGTCTCATAATTCTATGAGTTAAGTTATCTAGTTCGAATGGAACTGAATCCATTTGTACACGAATTGTGGCACAAGCTTCATCTACTAAGTCGATGGCTTTATCTGGTAAGTATCGATCTGTAATATATCTATTAGATAATGTTGCAGCTGCAATTAATGCTTTATCTTGAATCGTTACACCATGGTGGATTTCAAAGCGTTCTTTTAGTCCACGAAGAATGGTAATGGTATCTTCCACATTTGGTTCTTCTACTTTAATTTTTTGGAAACGTCTTTCTAAAGCTCCATCTTTTTCAATGTATTGTCTATATTCATTTAGAGTTGTTGCTCCTATTACATGGATTTCTCCACGAGCAAGCATTGGTTTTAAGATGTTAGAAGTATCCATTGCCCCTTCTGTTCTACCAGTACCTACAATCATATGAATTTCATCAATAAACATGATGATGTCGCCTTCGCTTTTTTTGATTTCATTTAAGACGTTTTTTAATCTCTCTTCAAATTCGCCACGGTATTTAGCACCAGCAACTAATGATGCCATGTCTAGTTCCCAAACAGTTTTATCTTTTAGACTAGATGGTACATCACCTTTAATAATTCTCAATGCCAATCCTTCTACGATAGCAGTTTTTCCTACACCAGGTTCACCAATTAGAACTGGATTATTTTTTGTTTTCCTTGATAATACTCTAGTGATACTACGAATTTCCTCATCACGACCAATAACAGGGTCAATTTTTCCCGCTTTCGCATCAGCTGTGATGTCACGACCATACTTTTCAAGTACATTTTCTTCTTGTTGCTCATTATAATTATTATACATATTATCACCCCTTCATTGTTCATTATACTCTGTTTTTAGCACTTGTCAATATAGAGTGCTAATTTTTTCAAATAAAAAATACTCTCTATTTAGAGTATTCTTTTACTAGATATAAAATTACTTAATCTTTCTTTTAAAGACTTTTGTGTAGGTGCTCTAAATGTTGATATATTTATTTGACTATTCATTTCTATATCTACCATTCCTTGAAATGTACTATTTTCATCATATAATCGTTCTAAATATTTTGATGCAATTGCTTCACTTCTATCACTAGGTGTTGCATTGGCATATTCCTTTACAGAACTTAAAAGTGTTTCTTTTCCTATGTTCATTATCATGTCTGCACTTTTTCTAGAAAAATAATTATACCATCCAATTTTGTCATCTAATAAAGCAGTTAGTGCATCGCGAGCACAAGCACTGTTCTTATCTGCTGTTGTTTGTAATATTATTCTTTCTACTTTATCTTTGTTGTTTTCTTTCTCTCTTTGTTTTTTTTGTTGTTGGTATATCATTTTAGGTGATGTATCACTATGTCCAACTCTTTCTGTAATCATTGGTCTACTTCCACCATCATATTTTAACATTATTCCATCATATGCAATTCCGCCATCTACACAGTGAACCATTAGAGTGCTTCCGTCTTTTCTTTCTAAATCTAGGTTCTTTCCTTGACGTGATTCTAATGGGGTATGACCAATAATTTCTATAATTCCTTTCCCTGGCACATCTTCTGGTAAATATTTATCTTGTCCTTTTCTAAACCAAAGTATGTCTGAAATATATCTATAATTTTTACTGTTTGAGCCATATTGTCTTTTTAATCTATGTACATTTTCTAAAGAATATTCTGGGGCTCTATCATATAATCGTTGATTAAAGAATGCATGTGCTAAAGCGTATTTTTTATCACCAAATTCATGCATTTGTTGTAATGGTTGCTTACCTAACCAATCTGTAAGTTCATTTAATAATCTTGGGTTTCTTCTTCTTAAATATTCTATATCTTCTATAGTAGCAGATCCTCCATTTATTTGTAGTAGTCGTTCTGCGTCTTGGTCTTGATATTTTGCATAATCGTATAATGCTGCATCATGGTTTCCTGGAATGTAGACAATTCTATTCGGATATCTATCTGCTAGTTCTTTAACTTCTAATAATAAGGCCAATCCGTATTTACCGTTCCAGTCTTCTCCTCTGTCTGTAGTATCTCCTAGAATAAAAACTTTATCATATTCATTTAAATAATATTTTTTTACTTTTTCTAATGGCCATTCCATAGAATGAAAATCACTTACTGCTACAAATGAATTTGGCACGATAGTTTTATTCATCATAATTCCCCCCCCTCATTTTATGTTGACTAATTATAACATAAGAAGGCAAAAATGTCAAGTTTACACTATCTTTAGTATTTCTCTTCTCTATAAAGTTTTTTTATTGCTATTATAAATTATAGAGGTGATATTATGCATATTTGGTACGATATAGAAAATAAGGGTACTTATCAGAAAAAACTTCATCAGACAATTCTAATTACTATTACTATTCCTATTTTTGTTGTTATCTTATTGTCAATTTTATTAATACTTAATCAAGGCACTCCTTTAAATAGTAGTTCTTACTTATATGCTATTTCCGTTATTATATTTATTTTATTCTTTGTTGGAGTTGGACTTTTTTCTGGAATTCGTAGTATTAAATCCAATATCTTAAAATTTATTTTTGTACGGACTATTCATAATAAGTTGCTAGTTTTGCATATTCAAGAACCAGGATTTGTGAATCTTTTGGGACGAACATTTTTCAATAACCGCATCAATCATAATATCGTTTCTCAAGTGCGTGGTGCTGTTCAAAATTTGCAAAATATAGATACTACTCAGCAAATGTTAGATTCTTTAGGAAATTTGCATATTTTATATGATATAGAAACCGGAATCGCTCCTTATGATAATTTTGGGTGGGAAATAGAAAAAGTATTACGTATTTCTAATCATTTCTTTTATTATCATATTATTTATCAGGCAAAACGCGGTGATAGAAATTTTACTACTAGTATCAATATTCCTAAAAATTATCCTGGAATAGATCAGTTATTATATATATTCAAGCAACAAGAAAACTAGTATTTTAATTTTATATTTGAGATTTTTAGGAAGAAAAAACGACTTATTGTTCAGTCGTTTTCTTTTTCTCATCCTTTAACTGTTTTTTTAATATGATAAAGAATAAGACAATTCCCATACCAAGTAGTATATGACCTATTCCACTTATCCCACTAATCATTTTATCATACATCATATTAGTATTTTTTGTAATATCAAATATTCCTCTTATCCATAACATGATTCCAGTTACTATTAATCCTAAATTATAGATAATATAAAATATTTTGAATTTTTTATCTTTTGTCATATGAAATGATTTTTCTAATAATAGAACAATCAGGAAGAAGAACATTCCTAGTACAAAGAAATGGGAATGAGTTAGGCTCCAAGTTGTTGGTTCTGTTAACTCTAGAAATTTACTTCCTTCTCTATATATTACTCCACATAGCATTGCTATTAATGCATAAACAAATGCAGTGTTTGCTAATCTTTTCATACTTCTACTCCTTTATTTTTCTTCTTTTGGGGCAAATAATTTGATAATTTCAGATACTATTAATGGTACAAAAGATAAACCTATTGCAATTGACCATTGTGTGCCACTTAATGTCACAATTGAGAAAAATTTGCTTAGTGCTGGAACAAAGATTATCACCATTAGTATTAAAACTGATGCTAACATTGCTAAAAATAACATCTTATTTTTTGGTTGTTCTTTAGAAAAGAAAGATATTGTATTAGAATGTTGATTCATTGCATGTACAATTTGTGATAAGCACAACGTAATAAAAGTCATTGTTACAGCTGTTTCATAATTTTGTTGTAAACCTACAAAATATGCTGTAAAAGATAATAGCGTTAATAATGCACCATAATAAACAATATTAAAAATCATTCCTTTTTCAAATAATGTTCCTTTTTTTGTTGGTGGATGTTTCATCGTGTTTTTGTTAGCAGGGTCTACTCCTAGAGCTAATGCTGGCAAGGTATCTGTGATTAAGTTTACAAATAAAATATGTACAGCAAGAATTGGAGTTTGTAAATTAAAGACCATTGCTAAAAGTATCGTTAATACCTCAGCAATATTTCCCGTTAATAAAAATTGAATTACTTTTTGAATATTCCTATAAATTCTTCTTCCTTCTTTGATTGCTACTTCGATTGTTGAAAAATTGTCATCCAATAATAGCATATCGGCAGCATCTTTAGCTACATCTGTTCCATTTTTCCCCATAGCAATACCGATATCTGCAGTATTTAATGCTGGAGCATCATTTACTCCATCACCTGTCATTCCTACAATTTCATGTTGTTCTTGTAGGGCATTTACAATATCTAGTTTATCTTTTGGACTAACTCTAGAGAACACACTAATCTTTGGTAATTTTTTTAGTAACTCTTCTCTTGTCATTTCATGGAATTCTTCTACATTGACAGCTAGATCAGAATCACTGTAAATACCAAGTTGTTTGGCAATTGCAACTGCAGTTTTCTTATGATCTCCCGTAATCATTATTACTCTTACGCCAGCTTCATGACAACTTTTTATAGATGCCATTACCTCTTTTCTTGGAGGGTCAATCATACCTGTAATTCCTAGAAAAATCAAATCATTTTCTACTTCTTTTTCTGTTAACTTTGTTGTTTTGTAAGCAAATCCTAAACTTCTAAGTGCATGATCTGCAAGGTAATCACATTTGTCTGTGATGGCTTTTTTATCTTCCTCTGTTAATTTTTGCTTTTTTCCATTAATTAGTGCATAATTACATTTCTTTATTAATTCTTCAGGCGCTCCCTTAATATAGGCTGTTTTTTTATTTTTTTCATCTTTACATATTACAGTCATTAATTTTCTATCAGAATCAAATGGTTTTTCATATTCTTTTGTATTTTCTTTTATAATCTTTTCAATATTATATTTATTTTTCTTGGCAAATTGTAGTAGTGCTCCTTCTGTTGGATCTCCTTGTATTTCCTCTTTTATAATACTGGCATTATTACAAAGTACTCCACAATAAATTAATAAATCTGTTATTTTGTTATCTTTATTTTCCAATAAATTATCTGCTGTATAGAATTCTGTTACAGTCATTTTATTTTCGGTTAATGTTCCTGTTTTATCTGTACATATTACAGTTGCACTACCTAGGGTTTCTACGGCTGGCAATTGTTTTACAAGTGCTCTTTTTTCAGCCATACGTTGTACGCCTATTGCCATTACTACTGTTACTGTTGCAGGTAATCCCTCTGGTATTACTGAAATTGCTAAAGATATAGCAATCATTAATATATCAATTAGGTTTTGACCATGAATTAGTCCAATAATAAAAATTAAAATACTAATAATAATTCCTAAGATACTTAATACTTTACCTATTTTATTTAGTTTTTGTTTTAATGGGGTTTCTAGATTATTATCTCCATCTAACAATTTAGCAATAGTTCCAATTTCTGTATTCATTCCAATATTAGTAACTACACCGATACCAGTACCATTATTAATAATCGTAGAAGAAAATCCCATATTTCTTCTTTCTCCCAATGGCTCTTCTTTTTCACTTATATAGTTTCTATCTTTTTCTACAGGAACGCTTTCTCCTGTTAATGCCGATTCATCTACTAATATATCATGTTCTTCTAGCCATCTTATATCAGCTGGTATAATGTTTCCGGCTTCTAAGTAAACAATATCTCCTGGAACTAAATCCTTGGCCAATACTTTTTCTTTTTTTCCATTTCTTAGTACTAAAGAATGGGGAGCATTCATGTTCTTTAACGCTTCTAAGGCATCGCTTGCTTTTTTCTCTTGAATTACACTAATTAAAATATTAATGCCAATAATAAATAGAATTACTGCTCCTTCTAATGTTTCTCCAAGAACAAATGATAAAATTGATGCAATTAATAGAATAATAATCATTTTATCTGTTAATTGCTCTAAAATCATTTTAAAAATTGTTTTTTTAGGTTTTTGTTTTAGCTCATTTGTTCCATATTCTTCTTGTCTTCTTTTTACTTCTTCTGTTGTTAGTCCTGTTTTTTCATTGGTATTTAACTCTTCCGTGACACTTTTAATATCCTTCTGATAGTTTTCTTTCATATTTTTGCCCCTTTTCCTGCCTTTTCTTTTAACTCTACTCTATTTAAATTCATTCTATCATAAAATCCATCTAAATCATAGACAAAATCTTGCCATAAATAGCTTTCGTCTTCTTTATAAGCATTTGCTTCAAAATATGCATGCTTTCTTTCTAGCAATTCTTTCATTCCTTCGTAATTATCTTCTAGTTTCTTTCTTTGATTTTGTGTTAATTGTTGTGGTGTATGAATACAATATACATTGTATTCCTCTCCAGATGAGTTTGTATCACTAGCGTTAATCAATGTAATAATACCTTTTGAGGCCAATAACATTGCTTGTCTATGAATGGTGTCATCTGTATATTGGAATCCTAACTCTTGCTCTAATTTTTGAAACCAACTTTTAGATAGAATATCATTTTTAAAAGCAGAATCATGGTAATTTTCATCTTTATCTTCATCAACATAGCTATGAATGCCAAATGGATGCTCTTCCCCATCTGGTGTAATTAATATTCCTTTTACAAATTCTATATCAGTCATTTTCATTTATCCTTTCTTTTACAATAGTTAAGGCTTTATTATATACATTTTTATTGCAGATAATTGCTCCTTTGATTGGCTGGTCATATCGTTGTTCGTTACCATATAAATCTGTTACTATTCCACCTGCTTCTTCTACTATTATTTTTATAGCCGCTATATCACAGTTTTTATCTTTTGTCCCAGGAAATAAAGCTAAGGTAAAATCTCCTTTTGCCACTCCAATTCCTGCACGGATTATACTACCAATAGTTACAGTATAAGACTTTTTTCCTATTTCTTCTTCTATAGGATATAAATTATATTTTGCAGCCGGCCACATATCTATATTCACTAAAGATTCTTTATTTTCCAAGGTATAATTATTTACAAAGATTCTTTTATCATTTTGATAAGCACCATTATTTATTGCTGCACTATATAAATTTTTAGTAAAAGGGTCATACACAGCACCAACAATAGGTTTACCATCTTTTACTAATGCTATAGAAAAAACTGATACAGGTATTTTTCTTTGATACATTGCTGTACCATCGATTGGATCTACAACCCAGGTATAAGTACTTTTTCCAAACTTTTCTTCTTCTCCATCTATAGCATGAGTAGGAAATTTCTGTTTTACTCTTGTAATTACTAATCTATTTATCTTTTTATCAATACTTGTAACTATTGTCTTATCTTCTTTATAACTATAATCATTTTCTTTGTTAAAATTTTTTAACATTATCTTTCCCGCTTTTTTACTTATGTCTTTTGCAAATTTTAAATATTTTTTTATTTCTTCTGTCATGTAGCACCTCATTATATTTATTATAGCATAACTACTCTTTCTTGTTTTATAAATTTATGTTATCCTTTTTTTAAGGGATGATAGATAATGATTAAAGTATGTTTTGTATGTCTAGGAAATATTTGTCGTAGTCCTATGGCAGAATTTGTGTTTAAAAATATGGTAGAAAAAGCTAATTTGGGAGATCAAATATCCGTTTTTTCTCGTGGCACTAGCAATGAAGAAATAGGCAATCCTATTCATTCTGGCACTATTCAAGAATTAGAAAATCATCATATTCCTTATACTCCCCGTTATGCAATACAATTAAAGAAAGAAAACTATGATGATTTTGATTATTTTATTAGTGTCGATTCTTTAAACAGTCGATTAATGAGAAATTTATTTATACATGATAAAGATTTAAAAATTCATCGTCTATTGGATTTTACAACTTTAAAAAAAGATATTGCTGATCCTTGGTATACTGGTAATTTTACTAGCACTTATAAGGAAATAGAGTTGGGGTGCCAAGCACTTTTAGACTATTTAATAAAAAAACATTCACTTAACTAAAAAAGAGAAGTTATACTGTTTCACTTCTCTTTTTTTCTTTGTGTTTTATAGTAAGCGGTTGTTTATTTTTCTGATCAATTCTATTATTTACATCCGTTTTTAATATACTATATAGAACGGAACAGATAGGAACACTTAGTAACATACCTAATACTCCTGCAATACTTGCTCCTACTGTTACGGCTACCATTACCCAAATTCCTGGAAGCCCTACCGATTTTCCTACTACCTTTGGATAAATTAAGTTACCTTCTAATTGTTGTAATATCAAGATAAAGATAATAAAGATAATTGCTTTTGTTGGATCTACCATTAGAATTAAGAAAGCTCCAATCACTGTACCTATAAAAGCTCCAAATACTGGTATTAATGCTGTAAATCCTACCAATACAGATATCGTTGAAGCATATGGTATTTGTAAAATAAACATTCCGATAAAGCAAAGAACTCCAATAATTAGTGCTTCTAAGCATTGTCCACTAATGAAATTACCAAATGTTTTATTCGAAAGATTAGCAATTTCTCTAATTCTTTTTTCTTTCTTTTCAGGCAAATAAGCTTTCAAAACTTTTCTGCTTTGTCTAGCCAAATCTTCTTTTTTCAGTAAAATATAAATAGCAAAAACAATTCCTAATACAAGAGAAGTTATTGTCCCTACTACACTGCTAGCTACACCAAATGTAGTTTGTACTATTTCTTGTTTGTTATCTCCTACGTAACTTGTTACTTCTCCTTTTATTTTTTCTATATTCTTATTTAATACTTTGATGTCTTTGTCATCAATTCCAATCTTATCTAATATTTTGATACTTTCTTTTTTATAAGAATCAAAATTTTCTGTAAATATTGTTGCTGTATTTTGAAGTTGTGGTATTAAAAGACCTAATATAAAAGCTATTAATGCTATTATGATAATAAATGTTGTAATTAAAGAAGTAGGTCTTTTTATCTTTTTCCATACTTTACCGTTTTTTTCATTTAACTTTTTAAACAATTTATTTTCTACCACATTTAATAAAACATTTAGGACAAAAGCTATCATTACTCCTATAATGAATGGCATAAATATTTTAATTATATAGGTTATAAAACTCCATAATGCCTCAATATTTACAAAGGCAAAAATGATAACAACTGTAAATATTATTAATTCTATGATGGTCTTTTTATTTTTCTCTAAATTTATCATACAATTCCTCCGTTTTAATTGGTTATCATTTTAACATAATTTCCTATTTTTTTCAAGTATTAGAAAAAGAGGATTGCTCCTCTATATAGTTATTTTCTCTTCTACTTCTATCTTTTTATTTAATAATTGTTTAAATGTATCTAAATCATACTCTGTACCTACGACTAGTCCATAATGAATTGGTATTACTTTTTTAGGGTTTAATATATTCGTAAATTCTGCTGCTTCTGTTGCATTCATTGTATATGTTCCTCCAATAGGAATGCATAGCACATCACAAGTTATGTTTTTATTTTCTTCTAGAGCATCTGTATCTCCCATTACATAATATATTGTATCTTCTATTTTTACTACATATCCTAACCATTTATTTTCTTTTGGATGAAAGGTTTTGGTTTTGTTATAAGCTGGTACCGTTTTTATGATGACACCATATAATGACAATTCTTCTTTTGGCTCTACTATATAGATATTACTTTCTGTAAACCCTAACGTTAATATTTCTTCCTTACTATCTTTTGGGGCTATAATTTTTGTTGTTTCTTTTTTTATTTTTAGAATATCTTCTTTTGAAAAATGATCCCAGTGTGTATGGGTAATCAATATTAAATCAGCATCATGACTTTCTTCTACTTTTAGTGGATCAAAATAGATTGTTGTTTCTCCTGTTATTTTTATACTACTTTGACAGTTTACTGTTAACATATTTTTCATTCCTTTCTATTCATTAGTTAATTCGTATACTTTATATTCTCTATAATTCATGTTTAATGGTTCTGTTACATATTGAAATAATTCTTTCATTTGTTCTTCTTTTGGTGTTGTTAAACATTGAAAAAATCTAGTTTGAAATTCTTCTTCATATTCATTATTTATTATATCATAACTATTTAATCCTTGAATATCGCAGTAAAGACATCTTATCTTTTCTAGTGTCAAATAATAAATACTGGTACTATCTTTTTGTCCTTCTTGCTTATGGGCCACATATTTGTCTAGTGAAGTATTTACAGCTGTACTTTGATATTTGATTTCCGTCCTGCTTTTCTGGTACGGAGTTGGTTCTTGATTTTCTTTTGGAGAAAGATTCATTAATAAACACTTAAATTTTTCCTCTTCATATCCTTCCGTTAATAGCGCCAAATACATGTCTCTAAATTCTCGAGGAGGTAGGGTTACACAGTAATACTTTGTAGCGTATTCTTCATTTGAATATAATTCTAAAATTTTTGTAGTAGGTAATTTAGAATAACCATTTTCTCTATGATATTCTTTTCTAATTTCTTCTAATAAATTGTAATAAAAATAGTTAAATAAGGGGGAATCTTTAGATGTTTTTTGTAATAAATTATAAAACTCTGTAAACTTTGTAGAATGTGTAGTTCTTTTTTTCTTTGTTCCTTTCTTGTTATGACACCGTATATCTTCTGTTATGTTTTCTACGGTATTATATTTACTGAAAAGAATTTCTCCATTTGTAAAAATAGAGATTAGAGAACGATCTAAACTTTTATCTAGTGTTTCTACCTTTTGTAAAATATCATATATATTTCTTTCAAAATATTCTATCTTTTTATCTTCTATATATGTTAATCCTTTATAATTTTTATCGTTTTCTGTAATTATTAGCAAATCCATATCTGAAAAACGTGTTGCTGTATGATATGTGGAACTGCCATATAAAATTATCCCTAGAATATCTTCCCTTTCTTTATATCCCTTTTCATTTAAAAACTTTTCTATTATCCTATTCATAAAATCCCCCTACACAAAAAGCAAGTGATTACTTGCCTGTACGTTCTCCTCTTATCATCATTTTTCCTTTTACCATTTTTAAATAAATTTCTTCTCCTTCTTGTGGAGATACATAACAACTTCCAAAGGAATATAAACCTAATATTTTATATGGGAAGTCTTCATCTTTGGTATTTTTTATTGCAAAGTATGTCTCAGGGAATTCTCTTCCCTCTTCATCTATACCTGCTGATGCTTTTAGGAAAAATGTATTTTCTTCATTTTTACCTAAAAATTGTTTGCTGAATTCCTCTGGTACATAGGAATTTAAAATTATTGTAGAATAACTTTTTACTTCATCCATTCCTATTTCATTTAAATATAAAATTTTATCTTCTAATTGATTCAATTCATCAATTTTAATCATTGGATCTTGTCTAAACTCTACTATGTTGTTTCTCATATTATCACGCCTTCCAAGATTTTATTCTATCATAGAATTTAGATTTTTTAAAATTTTTCTTCATAATTCCATATTCCTAAATGACCCTTTACAGTTATGGGTTCCTCTAGTGGCTCTATCTTTTCTAATATCCAGGCATAACGTCCCTTTTCATAAATACCACATATGTATTCTTCTTTATTTTCTTTTTTTATCTTATCAATCCACTCTTCTGTCATTTCAATACAATCTACCAGATGGCATTTACAAATAATTTTTCCGAAAGTTAATTCTTCTTGGACAAGATTCATCAATTCTTTATTTTCTTTCCATTCTTTCGGAACTCTTGTACTACTGGCATGAATGTATAATTCTCCTCTATATGAGGTTTTCCAGCTTCTAGTTTCTATTCTCTTTTTCTTTTCTTTGATTAGAGTTGCGAATGGTTCTGTTAAACTAATTACTTTCATAGTTACTCCTTATAGTCTTTTTGTTAACTCTTTTAATTTATGAATTTCCATCGTTGGAGTACAGTCTTCTGGTGCAATATTTTGTTCTCTATTATACCAGCAAGTATCGATTCCAGCATTTATTCCTCCCTGTACTTCTGAATGTAGCGAATCACCGATTAATAGTATTTTATCTTTATCATGATAGTCTAAGTAATCTAATAATTCTTCAAAATATACAGGATTAGGTTTGGTTACACATTCCTTAGTCATATCAGCAGAAAAAGTTTCATCAATAAACTGTATACAATTAATTTTTCTTAATTTTGATTCTATAGCTTGATTTGCTCCATTGGTGGCGACAACTAAACGGTATCCTTTATGATGTAAACATTCTAGTGTTTCAAAACATCCTTCCTCTGGTACTACCGTTTCTTTTAGCCAATCAATAAATTTAGGGTTAATTTCTAATGATTTTTCCATTGATAAATTGGGAGCAAAAAACTGTTTGTAACGAAGGCTTTGGACAAATGGGACAAATCTTTCGTCATCTTTTTTATATGGTACTTCAAGTTTATTATTATAAAAGTCTAACCAGAATTGTTTATCAAATGCTTGCCAGCGATTAAAAAGTTCATCGCTATATGGATAACCTAATAATTCTGTCATCTTTCTAAATGCATAACGCACATTTTCTTCATTATTAATTAGTGTATCATCTAAATCAAATATTAATAATTCATATTTTGTCATTTTCTTCCTCATCTCTTAACTTCTTATATTATAGCTTTTAATGTCTATTTTGCCAATTATTTTCCGATTTTATCGTAACTTTCTTTTTCTTTTAAAATATGATATACTATCTGGTGATGTGTATGAGAGAAGAATATGTAAAAAAGTTTTATTATTTATTTTGGATTTTTATTGTTGGTTGTGTTGCTGGATGGATTATCGAAGGTATTTTTACTTTTGCAAAATATGGTGTATTGATTAATCATTCTGCTTTAGTACTCGGTCCTTTTAATGTTGCTTACGGATTTGGTGCTTGTCTTCTTTCAGTTTTACTTGTTAAATATAAAGATGATAATTATTTTAAAATTTTTTGGATTGGTTTTTTAGGGGGAACAGTTTTAGAATATATTATGAGTTGGGGAATGGAATTAGTTCTAGGATTTACCGCTTGGGATTATTCTTCTAAATTTTTAAATATTAATGGGAGAGTTTGCTTAACCTATTCTGTTTTTTGGGGAATTTTAGCTATTTTTTGGATTAAATTAATTTATCCTTACTTAATGAAATTTATTGAAAAATTAGTTTATTCACTTGGAAAGAAAATAATGGTTGGGCTCCTTGTGTTTTTAGCTTTTAATATATTGCTTACTTTTAGCGCTGTTTTGAGAGCTAGAGAATGTGAACGTGGGATTGCTCCACGGAACGGCTATGAAAGATTTTTAGATAAAACATTTAATCAAAAATATTTAAAGAATATGTATAATAATAGTTGGGGTGATAAATAGTGAAAATAGTGGTGTTTAGTTGTAAAACTGGTGGTGGGCATAATGCTTGTGCTAATTATATTAAAGAAGAATTTGAAAAATATAACATAGTTTGTGATGTTGTTGATTATTTTGATTTGGTTGGAAAAAAGGCTTCTGATATTGCTGAAAAGATTTATTTGGATTCTACCAAGGGAAATGGTAAAGTTTTTGGTAGTGTTTATAAACTGGGTGAGTTGTATAGTAAAACTAAAATGCCTAGTCCTGTTTATGGACTTAATAAATTGGTTAAAGATAAATTATATCGTTTCTTAAAAGAGAATCAATATGATTTAGCCATTGGTACTCACCTATTTCCTTGTTTAGGACTTACAGCAGTAAAAAAAGAACACCCAATTCATTTTATCAATGTAGCAACTGATTATGAATGTATTCCTTTTTGGTCTGAAACAAATCCGGATTACTTTGTTATTCCTAGTCCGCTATTAACTCAACAATTTATTGATAATGGATTTGATAGAAATATTATTCTTCCTTTTGGTATATCTATTTCTTCTAGATTCTTGGAGCAAGAAATATCTACTGATATTCCAAGAGATAAAGATATGATTTTACTTACCTCTGGTAGTATGGGTTTTGGTAATTTGAAAAAGGTAGTTAAACAAATGTTAGATGAAATTCCTAATACTTATATTGTTGTTGTTTGTGGAAACAATCACAAGATGTATGAAGAACTTTCAGAAATAGATAACAATTTATTAATTGTTAAAGGTTTTATTCATAATATTGGTGAATATATGAAAGCTAGTACAATTGTAATTTCTAAACCTGGTGGTGTTACTACTACAGAAGTAGCAGAGCTTAGAAGACCATTAATTCTTATGATGCCAATTCCTGGAGTAGAAGATTATAATATGAAATTTTTCCTTAATAATCAAATGTGTCTAAAAGCCACAAATGTAACCGAGCTCGTAGAACAGGCGAAAAAATTATTAAGTAGTAAAACATTACAAGATGCAATTACCAAAAACCAGGAAGAAAATATTAAAAATTATTCGGCAAAAGCATTGGTTGAATTTGTTCTTGATAAAATAAAATAAAGCAAATCTGCTTTATTTTATTTTTGGGGGAATAATATTTTTCTTAAACTTTTAGCAATTTCTTGTTTGGTTTCGCACTGATCATAAATACCATTTTGATCTAGAATTGTTGCTTTATGCATTCCGTTATGAATTTCTGCTAAGTTATTTGCAACAATATAATCTGCATCATTTTTATCTCGCAAGTTACTAGCTACTTGCAATAGCTCTTCTTGGCTTACTCCGTCTAATAGTTTAAACCCTATTAATATTATATTAGGGTCTAATTCCTTTATATGCCCTATTACCTTTGGTGTTAATCCTAGTTTTACCATTAAGTTCTTTTCATAAGATGAAATTTTATGAGCATTGTCTATTTTTATTTCTGGATGTTCAATCATAGATAAAACTATAGCCTTTATTTCTTCTTCTGATAATTGTTGATAAGATAATTTGTGTGCAATTGAAGTTGCTAATTGATCACCAGTAATGGTATATTCTCCATAATAATCTCCTACGGCTGATGAATGGATTACTCCAAATATTTTATTTTCAGAAATAATCTTTTTTATCGCTTTTAATAGATCTATTGTTGACTCTATCGATATCAGTTCTAATTTTTCGCTTTTTGTTTTTGGCTTATATGCTAACTTTGGGGATAAATAAAATAGTTTTCCTAAATCTTCTTCCTGTAACAGTTCTTCGGCTACGGTTGTTCCTAACTTCCCAGTTGACATATTAGTTATTTTCATTACTGAATCAATTCTTTCATTCGTTGGGCCTGCAGTTATAATAATATTCTTTTTATTCATAATACCCTCCTTCTTTTTTCTTACAACATTTATTCCTATAAATGCACCTGGTGAGCAAGTAAAACACACTAGTGTATTAGGATCTTCAAATGTTTTTTTTATCATCTCCATCCCTCCTTAATTGCATTATATTATCAATTATGTTATAAGTATAATATATATTATTTATATTAAATATAAGGAGTAATTATATATGGACATTAATTATGAACTATATAAAATATTTTATCATGTCGCGATTTGCGGAAGTATATCTAAGGCTGCCGATGCTATGTACATTTCCCAACCGGCGGTATCACAAGCCATTAAAAATTTGGAAAATAAATTAGGTGGAAAGCTATTTATTCGAACCAAGCATGGAATCTTATTAACAGAAGAAGGAAATCTATTATTTCAATATATAAAAACTGGCATTGAAGCTTTTCAAAATGGAGAAAACGCCTTTTTAAACTATATGAATTTGGATAGTGGTTCTATCCGCATCGGTGCGAGTACTACAATTACTAGACACATTGTTATGCCTTATATTGAAAAATTTCATAAATTATATCCAAAAGTTGATATTAAAATTACAAATCATTTAACTAGTGAATTAGTTTCTATGCTACGTAAAGGGGACTTAGATTTATTAGTTGTTAATCTTCCTATGCAGAAACAAAAAGATTTAAAAATTACTCCTATTTGTAAAGTACAAGATATATTTGTTGGTAATTTAGACTATTATAGAAAAACGAAAGGAAAAATTTCTGTTTCTGATCTTGAAAAATTTCCTTTAGTTACTCAAAAAGAGCCTAGTAATACTCGTAAGTTTTTAAATCATTATTTAGAAGAAAATCATGTATCTACTAAAATTTCTAATGAGATTGTTAGTTCTAGTTTAGTTATGGATTTTGTAAAGGCTGGATTTGGAATTGGATATGCAACGAAAGAGTTTATCTTGGATGATTTAAATGAAAAAAGACTTTATGAGATTAAAGCTACACCTACTATTCCGTCTAGAGAGGTTGGAATCGTAGTGTTAAATAATAATATACCTAATTATAGTGCATTAAAACTGATTGAAATTATGACAAAAAAGCAGCCATAACAAATGGTTGCTTTTTCTAAATCTTTATTTTTTCAGCTGGAGTAGTAATAGAAAGATTAGAGTTATACTCACCGTTTCGTAATTGTTGATTTGTTTTTATTGTCTTTTCTAATATTAGTAGCTTTGCTTCTTCAAAGCGTTCTTTTCTGCCGTCTGTAAAAGTATCCCATAAGGCGCTATCATTTTCATTAAAATCTAATACTGGTGGTATGATGTTTCTTGATAATAGCATTTTATGAAACATTGCTTTTGCTGTTCGTTTATTTCCTTTTCTAAAGATTTGTGACATCATAATACTGCCTAGTAATTCTACGCAGCCTTCTACAAATTCTAAATCATTGGCATTATTATAAAGATAATCATATTGTATTTGAAAACCGGTATATTGATCTTTGATATCTTCACAGTATGTAGAATATATCATATCTCCATTTTTTAGTTTTACGGAATTTACATCTGTGTATCCCACAGTTCCTTCCCAACAATTATATTCTCGTTGCATTTCTTTCGCTTCTTCTAAAATATTATCTATTTTTTTACTGTCCGTAAGAGAATGCAAAGTCCCTTGGGTTAACCCTGTTATTATGTTTGTTTCTTTTGAATCAGAAAATAATTTTCTTATCACTTCTTTTGGTAGGGTTAATTCTTCTGTTAAAGAATTTTCTACTTCTTTTCTTGTTGTCTCCGTTTTTCTTTCTATCCTTACAAAATCTAATTGACTAAATATCATTTGTCTAAGATATTGTTCTAACGGTGTTGTTGCTGGCATCATAAATAATCGATGAATATTTCTCTCTGTTAGTTTATCATTTATTTCTTTGGCTCTTACATTAAGAGGTGTTGGATCAAGTTGTAATGTTTTATCTTCTCTTATTTTGTCAAAATAGGTGATTACTTCTGGATTGAATGCTTCTTTTATTTCTTCTATATCGTGTGGAAATTTATAATTATAAAATGGCTTTACTTTTACATTTACTGCTTTATTAACTTCTCTTGATTCTCTCCATGTAAAGTTTCTGGATAGAACCTCTTGTGTTATTTTTTTTATTTCTTCCTCTTCTTCTGATGTTGGAGGGGTCTGTGTATGTCCATTTAAAGAAATATAATACTGACCATTTTCCTTAATATACTCTGTATGTTTTAAAATTTCGTCTAGTTTTGCATAGACGATATAATTTTCTAGTGTTATTTCTTGTGTAGGAAGTCCTAACGATTTTTGTGTTTTTCTTTTTGTCATCCAATGTGCAAGTGTCTCTGTAGAAATATTCGGACCAAACCAATAACTTTGTTCAAATAAAGAGTGGTATTTTCCTTGATATAGATCTCTGAATAGGCGTTGTCCCTCTTCTCTTGATATTTTGTATGCTTGCCAAATAAAACTATCATCATCACCATTCATGTCTTTTGCTAAAGTCTTTAATAAAGCAACCTCTTCTGAAGATATAGATAAACTTTTTCCTGTTACTAATTCGGAATAATTAATAGGCAACATTTCTCTAATATAATTTAATATTTGAGATGAGTTTCTATAGCTATTTTGACATTTATGGTTGATGGCATCTTTTAATATTTGAGAAAGATATGGGTATTCATCATTCTTGCTTAGTAATCCATCTTTTAATATGTCAGTTGTTTCTTGATCTTTTAAAATTATTGGGTGTTTGTTTAAAGATGATAAAATGTAATAATTACCCTCTTGTTTTTTTATTTGATATTCTTCTTTTTCTATCATTGTTAGAATATCTTTTATAAATTCTACTAATTGTTCTGTATCAAATGAACACATAGTTCTTAACTTATCTATTTTTCCTTCTAGATTTTTAATCATTGATTCCGTCAACTCATTTATCCAATTTCTATATTCTTCACACCGCTCATGATGACTTCTTTCATCATCCGCCTCTAGAAAAGTAATCTCTTCATCACTTACTTGTAATCTTTCTCTATTTTCTTTAATTCTAGTTTTTAAATCTTTTATTTCTAATAATTGTTTTTTTAAATAATCTTCAGTTTCCATATAATCCCCTTTTTTATAAGTTCTTCAGTTGAAGCGTATTATAGCATAGGCTCAAAAATTCCACAATAAAAATTTATAAGCGATATTTGCTTATAAATTCTTTTACTTGTAATTTTATATCTTCTTCTGTATTAATAGTAAAATCAATTAGTTCTAGTGGTACTCTTTCAACATTTTCTTTCATCCATAAATAATTATTAAACGTTGCTATACTTGCGTTGTCTTTATTTACTACTCTTTTTTCTAATCTTTCTTTTACTACTTCTTCACTACAGTCTAGTCTAATAATGTAATATGGGTATCCTAACTTTTTATAGTATTCTAATTTTTCTTCATAGTTATGACATAAACAACTATCACAAATACAACTATTTTTATTTAATAATAATCGTTTTAGACGATATTTTTGTAACTTATCTTTTAAATTTGTTGTATCTTTATAATCATTTAAAAATGCTCTTACTTCATCATTATTTAATATCATGGAACCATCTTGTCTTGCTAGTTCTTTCGACACTGTAGTTTTTCCCATACCTGTATAACCATCTAATAAGATGATATATGGTTTTTCTTTTTGTCCTTTAAAAATTGGAAATTCTTTTACAAATTCTTTTAGTGTTTTAGGACTTATTCTTTGCTTTGTAGGATTATATTCTCCATCCTTTTGTATGATTTGGTAAGGCTCTTTTTTTCTTAATTCTTTTCTTTCTTCTTCTGTTAATTCTTTTATATCTAAGGCAATATCTAAATGAAGAATTCCATCTAGATGATCAATTTCATGAGAAATTACTGTTGCTGAAAAACCAATGAATTCTTCTATATGTTTTTCTTCGGTCATATCAAAATATTCTACTTGTATTTTATAGGGTCTTTCTACTAGTCCGGTATAATTACCGCAGCTTGCACAAGCTTCCCAGTACTTAGTTAATCCTTCTCTCTTTATAATTCTTGGATTAATTAATATTTTCTCTTCATTATAATCATCTTCTAATCTATTTAAGTCTGTTTTCTTTAAATAAATTAATCTTAATGGTATTCCTACTTGAACTGAAGCCATTGCCATCATATTTAAGTCTTCATGTTTACAAAAATAATCTAACTTTTCTATTGCTTTTTTCCAGTCGTGAGATTCAAAAATTACAGGTTTTGATATTTGTCTAAGATAATCTTCGTCTTTTTCTATTGTTTTTCTTTCCATATAATATCACCTTTTATATTTCTATTACTTTATGATTCTCACTTTCAATGAATTTTATTAAATCTTCATATTTTATAGAAATTGTTGCGGTATTTCTATTAGGATGTACTAAAACTCTCTTTCCTTTTAATTCTTTGTCTAATACTACTGTTACTTTGTTTCCTGTATCATTCATAATAGCTAGCGGAGTTACAGAGCCTGGTATTACTCCTAATACTTCTTCTAGAGTTTCGGGAGATGCAAAATGAAATCTGGTTACTTCTAGGATTTCTGATAGATTCTTTAAATTAATTTGTTTGTCTTCTGGTAGTGTATATAAGAAATGCTCTTTCTTTTGGGTTTTTAAGAACAAATTTTTGCAACCAATTCCATCAATATATGGCACTTTTTCTTTGGCTTCTTCTACTGTGTATACAGCTGGATGCTCTACTTTTTGATAGTCTATGTTTAAGTTATTTAGTTTTTCTTCTATCGTCATTCTATGACCTCTTTTCTACTCTTTTACAATTACGTATTTCTTTATTTCCTGTTCTGTAAATTCATTTAAAGAAATACTAATTTCAATGTGAGAGTTATCACTCACAGGATAAAATACACTTCCTAAGTTTTCTGTAGTCTTTATAGCTGGAACTTTTAATCCGTTGTTTAATTCTATAATCATTTTCTCCATCTTATATTCTGTCATATATGGATTTGTATAATACATCTCTTGTCCCTCTTCAGCACTACTATAGTTAACATACATAAAATCAATAGATGAACACTCTAGATTAGTACTCGAATAATATTTATAATTACTGTTTGTATCGTCAGTATAACTATTGGCACATATTTTTGGTACTAAAAAAGTTACCGTTCCATTATCTGTTTCTATTTTTGCTTCTATAGCATCCTTGTTTACTTTTTCTTCTTTCGCTTCTGTTTCTTTATTTGTATAGCTTTCTACTTTATTATCTTCAGCAAAAAATACAAGATAGACTGCTACTAAAAAAAGAATAATAAATACAATGATTGATAACATAAATATAATTGCTGTTTTGTTGTTATTATTTGGGTTATTATTTATATTTATTGTACTGTTATTGATTGGTTGCTTTATTTCATCATCATTTTTTATTTCATTATTATTTTGTGTATTTTCAACACTTAACTCATTATTTTTGATTTCATTAGTATTTTCTATGTTCTCAACACTTGGTTGTTCGTTACTTGTTTTATTATTATTTATATTTTCAGTTCCCAATACTTCATTATCTATTTTTTCGTTTTCCAATATCCCTGTATTTCCTGTATTAGTATCATAGCCACAATTTGAACAATATCTTTTACCTTCCTCTATTTTAGTTCCACATTTTGGACAAAACATCATCTCACCTCAACTACTCTTTCTTATTTTCAGTTTAGCATCTTGGTTTTTTTATGTCAAATAAAACAAGAAGAACTATTTTGTTCTTCCTGCTTTTCTTTTTTGTATTGATGGTTTTTGTCTTTGTTCAATATAGTCTAGATTGTAAAAATCTTGTGCCCAAGAAAGAGATTCTTTTGTCCTTTCGGTGATTCCTTCTAGTTCATTTACTTTATGAGCTATTAAATCGGACATAGTATAAAGATTATTTCTTCTTAGTATCCCTCTTTCTTCATCATCAAATGTCGTGATAGTAGATAGTAAAAATCTATCATTATATGTTTTTTGTTCTAGTTCTGCAATTTTTTGATCTAAGAGTTGTAAAAACTGGTGTTTTGTTTTGGTTGTTGTCGCCACTCTTTGAATTTCTTTTAGCTCTCTTAATGAGAACATTTCTAATGCTTCTTGTGACATAATATCGCCTCTTTGAGTGGTTATTATATCATAACTTATTTTATTTTTAAATATCTGACTCTGCTGTATATAAATTTTGATATGGTATACAGTTTTCTAATAGTTCTTTATGTTTTCCACTACCTACTAATTTTCCTTTTTCAATTACATGAATTGTGTCTGCATCAACAATCGTTGATAGTCTATGGGCAACAATAATTACTGTGTGATCTTTTACTAAGTCATCGATTGTTTTCTTGATATATTCTTGTGATTCATTATCAAGTGCAGAGGTTGCTTCGTCAAACAAAATTATTTTTGTATTTAAAAGAAGTGTTCTAGCAATCGCAATACGTTGTTTTTGACCTCCTGATAAGTTAATTCCACCTTCTCCTATTACAGTTTCATACTTATCTGGAAGGCTCATGATGTAGTCATCAATATATGCTCTTTTGCAGCATTCTCTTACCTCTTCTAATGTTACGTCTTCTTTTACTAGCTTAAAGTTTTCTAATATTGTTAAGTTAAATAAGAATGGGCTTTGTCTAATGATTGATAAATTACTTCTTAAAGACTCTTCACTTAAGTCTTTGATATCAATGTCATCAATCATTATCTTTCCTTTAGTAGCATCAAAATATCTTAATAATAAATTGAATATTGTACTTTTTCCATTTCCACTACGTCCAACAATTGCGATTTTTTTATTTGGTTCAATTGTTAAGTCTAACCCTTTTAGTGTATATTGTTCTTTTTCTGTGTATCTAAATTTTACATTTTCAAACTTAATTATTCCTTTTGTATTTTCTAATTCTTTCTCTCCATATTTTTCATCTTGATATAGCTCATTATTTAAAATTTCACCTATTCTCTTTAAAGAAACCGTTACTTTATTAAAACTTACTCCAAAATCACTAATACTTTCTACTACTTCATCTATTCTCCAAATATATGACTCTATCATTAAAAATATACTTAAACTAATTACTCCGTCTAGATAGAATTTTCCTGTTGTGAAAAGGATTAGAAATTGAATGATAAAATAAGCTAAGTTATTAAAGGCATAGTACCATCTTTCATATTTTCTAACCTGTGCGGTATGACCAAATAATTTGTCAATTACTTTGGAAATGTTTTTTTCTATGATTTTAGAAATACCTAAAGATTTGATTTCTCTAATTCCAGTCATATTTTCTGTTGCGACTTTTACATAGGCATCACTTTCTTTTTTGATTTTCTCCTGGCTCTTTTTAATTCTTGGGAAAAATTTGGTAGAGATAAATCCCATGATAAAAGCTAGTAACATAATTTCTGCAAATAGAATCCATGATATTTGAATGGCAATTACAATTACTACGATTACTACGATGGCTTTACAAATTAATCTTACCATTTTAGAAAGTAATTCCATTACTCTATCTGGATCTGTGTATAATCTATTAATAAACTCTCCAACCCCGATATCTTCAAATGCTATGGCTGGTAATTTATCCATTTTTCTATATAAATCTTTGCTTACACTTTTTGTGAATTTTATTTCAAAGTATGTATATAGATAATCTCTTGGTATCTGTAAGAAAGTATATAGTAAGATATAAATACCTTCATAGATTGTTAGATAAAGAGCAAATAAATTGAAGTCTTTTGCTGTTAGTGCTTCTACTGCTACTCCCCAGAAATATACCGCAACAAGTGCTGGTAAGTATGATAAAGCTACTAATAATACATATAAAAATAATTTAAATTTATCATCTTTAATATAGTTCCAGAATATTTTAAAATGTTTTAATTTTTGCATAACTTACTCCTTTCTTTTGCACACAAAAAAACTACTTTGCAGTAGTTTTTCTTTAATACCAACTAATTATCTAATATTAAAGTCGTGGAAAATCATGTTTCTTTCCACTGCTACTGCAGAATATTTTTCTTTTTCTTGTGTGTTGTAATATGTAAATAAATATCTCATGTTTTTCCACTCCTTTCTTTGTTTGACTGGCTTCATAATAACATTCTTTTTTTTTATTGTCAATTGAAATTCTAAATAAAACCTTTTATTTCTTTACTGTTACTACTGTTTCTTGATATTGATTTGAGGTTTGTTTTTGATGATATATTTCTTGGCATTTCTTTTTGAATTCCATTTTATCATAATTTGTATAGTAATTTACTAATTGTGTAGCAGTTGAAATTAACTCTTTTGCTTGTTCTGTTCTTAATCTAGTTTTATCTAGTTTTGCAGATTCTTTATGAAATCTTACTCTATCTAAGGCATCAGCATCTTTTAGGCAGTTTGCTATTAACTTGGTTCTTTCTTTTGCTTCTTCTGGTATATGGTAAGACTGGCAAAGTTTGTCAAATGTTTGCTCATCATCTTCATGTTCGTGATATTCTACTGCTACTTGCATCATATGAACTTGATTTTTCGAATATCCTTGCTTTTCTAGATATGGAACCATTTTTTCAGCACTTCTTTTTCCATGACTGCTATCTAATGTATCATTTTCCCTTCCACAATCATGATATTTTGCACATTGCATAAGCATGTTCATCGCTTCATAATCTATGGCATCATTTTCTTTCTTTAAGACACTTGGTCCTATTGCTTGTGATAATAGCATAACTCTTTCAATGTGTCCTATATTATGATTTTTTGCATCCCCTGAATATAATTCTTGTAAATCATGTGTTGCTTCTAATAAGTCACTTGATATTGCATTTAATATTATCTTATGTTCATTTTCATCTGTTTTATTTTCTTCTATAGACTGAATAATACTTTCTAACTTTGGTCTATTATAATGACCTAAGTTATTATCCACTACTTGCATTAATCTATTTTCATACTCTTCTATTGACAAGTCAATTTCATTGGTTCTAGAGGTTGCTTCATAAGCAAGATTAAATTTTCTTTGTTCTCTATCTAAAATATCCATTAGTTGTTTACTATCTTCATAGTAAGATTGGATATCACCTGTTAGAAAATATTTATTTTGAAATTCTGATATACTCTGTTCTATAATGGATTCTATCTTTCTTGTTGGAAAATATTCTTCTACCCAGTCTGGATTAGTCATACGTAGACCACATCTATTGTTTTCTTGGGATATTAAGATTTGTTCTAATAAATCTAATTTTTCTTCTCTATTAGAAGTTTCTTTCCATAGAGCTATTTTGCTGTCTATTTTTTCTTGTTCATGAGTGATGATTTTCTCTTTATCTAAATAAACAATGGGAATATTCATCTCTTTAGAGCATTTTATAGCTTTTGCTTTAAGGGGATCTGGCATGTCGCTAGCAATAATCACATAACTTGGTTGGATATTAGCACATCCTTTTACCTTTTTTTCTGGTCTTAGTTCTACTCTTTCTAGTGTTTGCTCATTGTGAGTATGCCGAGTGGTATTTATGATGTCTTGTGGTGTTAAAAACACCATAGCATGTCCTTCTTGAAGATTATAACCATCATTATAAGTATGTAAATCATAGGGAGAAGACTGACTAATTGCTTTTTTATCCCAGCTATCAAAGCCTAGTAAAACATCTTTAACAGCAGCCATTCCTAAATTATCATTGGCAATTAAGGAGCAACAGATTCCATGATTTGCTGTTCTTAGGCTTTTATTCCATGAATCAAAATAGTTATTATTTAATAGTTCCATTTCTCCATATGCTGCAGTACTATGAATTAGCATTTTAAAATCAAATCCCGGTTCGTAAACTGGTACCTCTTTCGTTATAGCAACACCATTTTCTTCTAGTGTGAAAGACATCATTTTTGGTCTGCTTTCTACTAAGTTTCCATATTCATCTACTATTTTACCTGCTACTTTATATACACTTTCTGACATTTCTTCACTAAACATTTGTCTGATTGCTTGATCCATGTAAATATAATCATCAAAATCAATTACTTTTTTGTCTTGATATATTTCTTGTAGTTTTTGAAGTGAAGTAGTATTTAGTGCTTGCATAATTCCTAATATATAAGAAGTTTGGAAGTTATATTTCTCTATTTTAGATAAAGGTTCTATACTTCCACTATACATAGAGACAATAGCTTTTGCTTCTTCTATATTGATACTATAATATTTATTTAAGTAGGCATTTTGGGCTTTTTTTAGGTTTTTATCCTCTAGGGCTGTTCTAAAATAGGTATCACATAGCGCTTGGCGTCTTTGTTCGTAGTCTTTTAAATCATCGTTTGTTACTACATCAGGTAAAATATTTAGGGTGATATCTATCTCATCTTTCATTTCCCCAATCATAGTCATTTCTATTCCATTGTAGTAATTACTTTGATCTCTAAGTCCTATATAAGATAATGTTTTCCAATCTTCTTTTGTTAGTGTACTTAAATCCAACTTTCCTTCTATACGGATTGTAGAGAGTTTTGTTCTTTTTTTAGGATCTTCGTAGTAGTAAGAATTATCTGATGCAATTGTTAGTATTTTAGGTATCAAAGCTTCAATCGTCATCTCATTAGCATTTTTTGTTTCATTTAACGTTCGTAATATATGCTCAAAAATTAACGATTCTGATTTTCTAAATCCATTATAAGAGACAGCAACAGAAGTTCCAAGGTAATGATATTTACTTATTTTTTCTATTAAGTCAAATCCTAAATCTAGTATTTTATCATCTAATAATTCCATACATAAAGTTTTAGCTATATTAGGATTTTTTTGATATAAGCGTTTTACATATTCATATTTATCATATTTGAAAGGACCTTTTTTTAATCCTGTTGGATTGTATTCTGGATGGTATTCTTTTATTAATCTATAAAATAAGTTTTTATCAAATAATACTTCTGTTGCCATATCTGTAGATACTTGAGGGTCTGCTAAAAACTGTTCTAAGGTGATGGAAGACAATCCTTCTATAATTCTTTTATCTGTTATAATTGCAAGCTTTTCTTCTGGTGTAAGACTATTATTATAATCGTTTGCATCTGTAATTAAGCCTATATTATTACTAAAAGTTGCTGGATTATAAATTGCTGTTGCAATTCTTTGGTCTTTAAATAAGATTTCTCGTTCTTCTTTGGTAAATGCTGTTGATATAAATATGGTAGTGATATTTATGTCATTTAATTTAGAAAATATCTTTTCATTAAACAATAACTTTTTTCGATCTTCAAATGGAAGATGTGATGTGATGATAATATTTGATAATGTAAAGGAATCCATTTTTTCATATCTATCATTTGTAAACAGCAGTTTCTCTAAATCCTCTCTGGATAAATGATTACCTCGCAAAAGATATGCTATCTCCACTCTTTCATCTTGTAGAGCTTTTTCATAGTCTTCTAATGTAGTACAAGATGAAGCGATAATCTGAGTATAGTTCATCGATGGTAGTTGTGTTAATAAAGTAGGATTATTTAGTAATTCTCGGAGTTCTACTTGATCTAATTCTCCTATACTATTTATTGCTTCTTTTATTGTATATCCTGATAAATATAAAGAAACGTCTTCTTGCTGTAATAGCTGAAGTTTAAACTTTTTGGAAATTTTATTGGATTCTGTAATTGCTATTATGATGTCTTCTAGCACATTATGACTCATAATAGACTTTTCCTTTGAAGAGATTATTTTGTTTCTAGGATTTTTCATTTCTTTTAGAACTTCTTGTTCTAACAAATCTTCATCTGTCACGTTTCCAAAGATTGTTTTTATAAGTGGTATGGCACCATTACTATATACAGTATCCATAAAACTTGTGTTTTGTAATAACTGAGCAGCATAGCCTGGATTCATTTCTGTTATTTTTTGAATCATGTTCTGTACAATGGCTGAGAAAGGATCCCATCCTTTAAATCCTATTTTATTTTCTTCTAGGAAACTAGAATTTATGAAAGATATTATTTCTTCCATATCTGGTAATTCTAAGGGGGAGATTACATCTTGCACTATTTTATTTCCCAATTTTTCTTGCTCTTGAAATAAGGCATCCAACTTTTTTTGTTCTTCTTCACTACGAGAGTTCTTTATCAAAATTTTATCTATTTCTTCCTCTAAAGCCTTATATTCTTCTGTTTCTTCAATAGCTTCTATTTTGCTTTCTACATTTGTAATTAATTCTTTTACTATTCTAGCCACATCTTTTTCTTGCATATTTTTACCCCCTTATTTCTATAGAAAATAATATCAATGTTACTAGTAAAGCACCAATGATAGCTATAATTAGTAAAATAGATACTATATTTGAATAGCCTAGGGAAGCTTTTTGATTTAATAGTCTTGTTTTTAAATTTTTTAACTCTTCTACTAATTCTTGTTTTTGATAAAGGATTGGAACTTGTGTTAATATTTTTTTGCGATTTTCTTTTATAGTATTTTCTTTTAAGTGATATTTCTTTTCAAAACAGTTTTCTTCATACAATAATAGTTTTCTCGATACTAATATAGAAAGATTGGAAAGAATAAATTCCATTTTATTATTTAAAATCAGATTTCTAGATTCTGTATTATTTAATTGTCTTAAGGTAATCATAAATATTTCTTTATAACCTATCGTCTTTGGTAAATAGAAGATATTATATTTTTTACTAATTCTTCTAGATTCTGTTTCTACTAAAATAGGATTCCAAAAAATCCCTCTTTTTTCAATATTTAATCCCAGAATATCTTGATAAGTGATTATTTTTGTATCTTCGATATCGATTATCTTTGATAAGTAGGCATATAAAAACTCACTTTTGATTAGGTCTTCTATTGGTACTTGTTTTAAATATATAATAGATTCTTGATCATCTAAGGTAAAATGGTTATAAAAATCATTTTCGTATCTGTTGATAGCATTAACATTTATTTTGGGTTTTGTTATGAAATTTTGATATTGTTTTATGATTGAAGATAAAGATAGTTTAAATTTGTTGATGTTTTTGTTATAAGTTATAAAATCTTTGTCATCGCAAGAAATAAAATCCTTATCAAAGTTTATTTCTAAAAGATTCGTATTATTTAATAGCTGGAATTCATTTTTTATAATAGGATTTATCTTGTTATAGAATTGATAAATTTCATTCATTACTTGGGTTTCTGTTATCTCTTTTATTTCCATCCTACTCACCTATTATCATTATAGCATAAAAAAAGAATAGATACACTCTACTCTTTAAAAGTTAATTTTATTGCTTCGTTTTTATACTAACACTCAATTATAATTAAAGGTATATATATTTCATCCTCTGAATATCCAGCATGTTGGGATGCTAAAACTTCATCTCCAGAAGCGATGATACACTTATTAGATTCCTCTGCTATTGCGATATAATCTCCTAGATTATTTCTAAATAATGGATGTTCTTCTCCTACTCCAAACAGATTACTTTCTATTACTTCTTCTTTACTATATAAGTTAAAATCATTACTGAAATACTTATTAAATAACTTTTTAAATTCTTTTTCTCTATCTTCTTTTATATGGAATGAGACTGCTCTTTGTTCTAAGGAAGTAGTTCTTTTTAACGTATCTAGGAAATCTGGATAATCTTTTAAAAATATATGTTCTACTTTTTTATGACCGTGATCGGCTACTATAAATAGAATTGTATTTTCTAATTCTTCTGATAATTTCTCTACCTTTTTATCTCTTTCTTCAATTAATACTTTTACTTCTTTACTGTCCGGACCATATTCATGCATGGTATGATCTGGTTCATCATCATAGGCATAAATATACTTTTTACCAGGCTTTTCTGTTTCTTCTTTTATTTTTTCTAGCATATCATCTAATCCATGATAAATCTTTTTTTGAAATGGGAATAGTTCTATTCCTTTTCCTAGACCCTTTTCTTCGATTTGTTCGGGAATAGATTTAAAACTATAATACTTATTTTTTATTTTTAGAAAGTCTTCATCTGTTTTTTCTTTTCCTTTTTCTGCATTTAAATAAAGTGTAATTATCTTATCTATTGGGGAAATATATACATTCCAACCTAAATATCCATGTTCTATAGGATTTAATCCTGTCTGCAGCGAAGTGGTTGCAGCGGTAGTAGTTGCTGGAAAGACAGTTGTTATCTCTTTATATTTATACTTTCTTAAAAAGCTATCTTCTTTTAATGTTCTATCTAATATCCTTGATCCTAGTCCATCAAATAATATTACTACTACATTTTCTGGTTTCTTTTCTGCTAATAATTGATCGATATAGGGCAACGTATTATGTTTTGTAGTTAATCCAAAATATTTTTCTATAGAGCATGCAAAATTAGTAAGACATTCTTGATAATTATTTTTTACCTTCATTTTGTACTCCTCTCTTCTGTAAATTTAATTGTCTCTTTCAATAATGCCTCTAAGTCGTTTATTGGCTTTTTATTATAATCTAGTTCATATAGCCAATCTAAATATTTTATTTTTTTAGCATAGTCTGGCCTACCATAAATTACTTTCTTGCTAGATAGCCAATATCCAAATTCTACATTCGTAGTAAACCCAGCCATATCTGGTAAGCTTCTTGGTACCCAGAACATAATTACCGTTGCTTCTGTTAGTGCCATTCTTTCCCACATGGCCTGATCAGTATAATCTTCCTTTGGATGCCAGGTAGAATATTCTGGTACATAGACTACACCATCAAAGTTTAGTCTTTCTAAAATTTCACAAGCTTCTTTTCTCCAAGATATCTGATTTTCTCCTCTAGGTGTTGGCCCTGCTAAAAAGATTGATTTTTTTCCTGTGATTACTGGTTGATCTGAATAATTTATTTGCATATTACTTACTCCTTTGACATTTTATTTCAAATACTTTTTTCTCTATATCTTATTTTTTATACTATCTCTACTTTACTTTATACCAAAGTTGCATAATATCCTCTTCTTCTTTTACTACTTTTTCTAATTGTAATTCTTTTTCTAGATAATTACCTTCAAATAGATTTATTCCTTTTGTTAGAAGATAAGGATTATAATTAATAATAATTCTATTTGCTAGGTTATTTTCTAAAAATAAAGTATTGGTGTGGGCTCCTCCAGATACAAATATTTTATTTAGATGTTTTTCTTTGCATACTTTTTTAAATTTATCTATAGAATCTACATAAATTACATTTTTATAGTTTGAAGTTTGTTTTGTCTTTGAAAAGATGATTACTGTGATATTTTTTAAATCATCAATATAGTCTTCACCCCAGGAGATGACATTTTGAAATGTTTTATTTCCCCAGACTAGGCAATCATACTCCTTTAAAAAATCTAACATAATTTGATAATTTCTATCGGATAAGAAATCTTCATTTCCTTCTTCAGTTGCGATTAATCCGTTGATAGATGCTGCCATTTCTATTGTTACTTCCATATTATTCTACCTCTTTTAATTATCTTCTTATTATTCCGCCATGACATTTTAATGTATAAACTTTATTTCCTTCTTTTTCTATTGTTTCTTCTCCTTCAAAACTTGTTAAATCACCAGTTACTTTGAAGGTATATTGATAACCTTGGTTTTCAAATTCTTTAGGTCCTCTTACTGGGATAACATCATCTTGTCCTACTTGCATTAAGGCTGGTCTTAAAGCTTTATCCATTGCTTCTTCACTTAAGGATTCATCTAAGGTTTTTCCATAATAAATCATTCCCCAGATAGGAGTATCGTCTTGTCGGTATACCACTTCTTGTCCTTGAAAATCTGTTCCACCAAAATAGGTATCATGGTAGGTCCAATTATCTTTTGTGTATTCATAATCATGAGAACCTCTTCTTGTAGATTTTACTTTTTCTACATTCTCATTGGCATACGTTTCCTTCTTTGCTTCTATTAGGAAATTGTGTAAATCTATTAACTCTTGCTCTTTCAATAATCTATCTAAATCATATACTCCTGATGCTGTTTTATCTTTCATCATTCTAGCTATTTCTAATACATTTTCTGCTAGTTCTTTAAATCCAATAACTCTACAACGTAAGTCATCTATTTTCCAATCATTGATTAATTCATCATACTCTAGAAAAGATTTTATATTTACTTGTTTACCAGTTTCCTCTAATACTCGTTTTGCTACTACTTTAGCGGTTTCACTTGGTACTTTTTTTGTTTTGTAATGTGTTTCGATTAAGTCAAATGATTCTTTTTCACTTTTCTTTGCATATTCTACTACTTCATCAATGAATTTCTTTACATCAAATCTAAAATTTCCACCTCTAAATACAGGGATGATTTTTGATGCTTCTTCAAAACGTTTCATTTGTTCTTCTGTAAGTCCCGCTGTTCCTATTACGATAGGTTTTTTTACTTTTAAAGCAAAGTCTAAAACTTTATCAAAACTATCTTTATGAGAAAAGTCTACAATAACATCAAAGTCTTCTTTTATATTATCTAATTCATCATAATTATAATAGTTTTCATTACTTCTTGATAGGCCAGCAGATATTTCTACACTACCACTTTCTTTAGCAATCTCAACCGCTTCTTTTCCTGTTCTTCCTGTAATTCCGCTCCATAATAGTTTTACTTTTTCCATATTTTTCCTTCTCTTTCTATTATTTATTTTGTAGTTTCATCAATCCAGTCTAAATATTCTTTTGATGCTTCTTTTATCTCTTCTGCATAAATTTCTGGAACTTCGTATGAATGTATTTTCTTGATTTCTCGTTCTACTTCTTTGTATAAAGACTTTTTAGTTTTCATTTCTAATACGTATTCTTTAGATTCTTCAAGTTCATTATTCCACCACCAGGTAGATGTTATTTCTTTTTGTTGAACACTACTTACTAGTCTTTTTTCTAATAATGATTTTGTTATTTGCTTTGCAATATCTATGTCGTCAATAGCTGTTTTTACATTATAGTATCCATCGTTCATTTTGTCTTGCCTCTTTTCTAATTTCATTATAACAAAAATCAAAAGAAAAAACAGTTCGAAAGCTGTTTAATCTGTAAAATGACCGAATTTTGCTTTTTCTTCGTAATTTATATTAAGTAAGCCTAAATCTTTAATAATATTTTTAGGAGTACACTCTTCATATAGAGAAGTTTCTACTTCTATATTTCCTTGATTACTATCAATGTAGATAGCTAGTGGATGCGTTACTCCTATTGCGTAACTTAATTGGACAGTACACCATTCTAAGTTATATTTCTTTAGGTAATGCTTTGCTAGTTCTCGTGCTTTATAGGCAGCACTTCTATCTACTTTAGATGGATCTTTTCCACTGAATGCTCCACCGCCAACTTTAGCAAAAGATTGATAACTATCTACTACTATTTTTCTACCTGTAAGACCAGCATCTCCCTCAAATCCTCCAATTAAAAATTTACCAGTTGGATTGATTAAAAATTCTTCTACTTCTATATTGTAGTTATCGCAGATTTCACGACATTTTTCTTTAATTCTATCATCCATTTCTTTTCTATGTTGTTCATCATTTTGATATGAAATAGTAAAATATTTTATTTTTTGTAGTTTCATATTTTCATCATAATATCCTGTAATTTGGGCTTTCCCATCTGGATATAAATATGGACAACTTTTTCTTTCTTCGTCATACCATTTACTTAATTTTTGTAAGATGACCATAGCAGTTGGCAAAAGTTCTTCTGTATCGTTACAGGCATAACCAAACATCATACCTTGGTCTCCGGCACCTCCAACTTCATCATTAGTTCCTAGTGCAATATCTCTACTTTGTTCTCCTAAATTATTAATAATTTCATACTTTTCTTTATATCCAATATCTTTTAATACTCTATTTACTACATTAGGAATATCTACTTTTGCAGTAGAAGTTACTTCTCCTGTAATAAATATTTTTTCTTTTCCTCCCATTACTTCGATTGCACATCTAGAATGTTTATCTTCTTTTAGATATGCATCTAATAAGGCATCACTGATTTGATCACAGACTTTGTCTGGATGTCCACGAAAGACAATTTCATTTGAATATAATTTCATACTTTTTCTCCCTTCTTTATTATGAAACCAAAGAAAGAAAAAAACAGATCGAAACCTGTTTTTCAGCTCCTTATCATGCGGCTTTAGCACCTAATCTAATAGGTTGCTGTAGTATCACTGGGCCAGTCCCTCCACTACTCTTTATAAGGTTTCATATTTATAGTATAGCATATGTTTTTTGTTTTGTGTGGGTAATCTTTCTATTGAGCTGTATATTTTTTGTTGTTCTTTTACTTATAACTTATTAGATACTATTAAGTCATAAGCTTCTGTTAAAAACATCATATCTCTATCGGTCATACTAAATAGTATAATTAAATCTTTTATCTTTTCGTCATTAGATATGTAACTCTTTAATTCTAATTTTAATCTTTTATATTCCTGTATTTCATTAAATGATAATAATTCATAGTCAGCACTTGAATACTTAATCATTTCTAGACAAAAATCTATTCTTTCATCTTCATTTAGTACTTTTCCATTATAGGTAAATATTTCGTCTTCTTTTTGTTTTAATTCTTCTAATGTTGTTATTTTGTTATCTATAATTATGTTAGATAGCTCTAATACTATTCTTTTGTTTTCATTTGATATTTTATTTTTTAATTCATCTATTATTTTCATATCTTTCCTCTTATCTTTTTCTACCTCTTGATTGAGGATTTGGTCCTTCTGGATATTCTGGTGGATTATCTTCCCCTACTGCTTTTTGGTTTGCGAAGTTTTGATTTCCTTTTTTAGGAGTTTTAGTATAGTGTTGATATAAATTATCAAATGTAAATTGCTCTTTCATATCTGAATAATCTTTATCTAACATATCTTCTAATAACATAGTTTGTAAAGTGTCTGTAAAATTAATATCGATTCCTAATTCTAGATTTAAGTGTACCATTACTCTTTTTAGTGTTTCTGCATCATATTTTCCTTCTTCTATGTGAGCATCTAAAGCATCTCTTAAATCTAAAAATAAAGTTCTAAATAGATCATATTTTAATACTGGATATGTTTCTCCTATGTCATAGGTAAAAGCTTCATATAAATTAATATATTCTACAGCTAAACTTGTATCTTCATCCATAGATCTTCCATTTACTATAAAACTTCCTTGAACGACACTTTTTCTTTTATCCCATACTAAGTTTTCTAGTGCTTCTTTTTTGTTCTGCTCAAAATTTAATGATGGCATTATTTCACCTTCTTTCCTAAGATATCACTATCTATTTGTAATATTGTATTGTACTCTTTTTCTGTTGTATGATTCTTCGCAATACTGTCTTCTTCTTTAATGGTTGTATCATATAGACCATGTCCATCTGTTGAGATTACTACTGGAATATCATTTTCTAGGTAATAAGAATATGGAATCTCGTTATAATCTTTAATATTTTTTAATCCAAAGTTAGAAGATGCATTTAATTCTACTATACAATGAAACTTTTTTAGTAAGTTTACATAGTCTTCACTAGGATTAAAATGTAGGCCATGACCAACTCTTATTTCTGGTGGTGGAATTACAATTCCCTTTTTAGTCGCTATTTGATCAATCATTCTTAATGTGATTAATGTATTATTGGGTGCTGGTATTTCTCCAGAATGAATACGTAATGTTGTATTATCATATTGAAGTAATTCATCAAATAATATTTCTAATTTTCGTTGAAAACTTCTAGAATTATTATAATCTAACTCTTCAATACTAAATGGCCTTTCTTGTCCCATGACATCTACACCTACTGAAGTACCTTGTGTTAGTATTTTTTTTAAACTTTTAGCACTTTGTTTCATGTTTCTGGTAGATCTAGAACGGTCTGTTGATAATAAGAACTTGCATGTAATTTTATCTTGTAAATTTTGACTTATTTGAAAGCTAGCTATTCTTCTAGGATTAGAATAACTAATCTCTACATATTTCACATTTTGATTTACCAATTCTTGTAATGAACGATTAATATAGTCATTATAAACTGTTGTTTCTGCTTGTTGTGTAATTATTTTTCTTTTGTCTTCATTAGAGACGTTTGGATAATTGTCTTCTAACATATCATATAATTTAGAAAACGTAGTATGTGCAGCGAGTTTTAAAAGTTCTGTTCTAGTTGAATACCTGTCATCTAAAGTAAAATAGTCTACTTGTTCTCCATGAGGAATACGTAAACTATTTAGAGCATCTTTGTCATTTAAAATAGAAGCAATTGGGACTGTTTGAGTAGCATTAGAAATTGGTTCATTTATTGGCCAGTAAATACAATCTAAATATTGTGATAAAAAATCTACAAAACCTTCCGCTGTCATCATCCCCATTAAATGTGTATGAAGTTCCGTTTTTGTTTGTTCCATAGTATCATTTCCTTTATATATTTATTATAACATAAATAAAGAACCACTAGTTAAATTAGTGATTCTTTAATAATTTTTCCTTATATAATTTTATTTGTTCTATAATGTGACCTATGATACCTTCTCCAGCATATTTTGATATGTTAAAAAATTCATCATTAGCATCTACCCAATATAATTTATTTACTTCTTCCACTACTTTTACTTCTTTATTTAGTTTACCAACATAAACCTGTAGTTCATTATTACTCATTTGATAATTACAAGTCATTAAATGTGTTAAAGTAATATCATCTTTTGTTATTCCTGACTCTTCTTCTAGTTCTCTATATGCACTTTCTAATCCTGTTTCATCTTTTTCTATTTTGCCTCCAACTAAATTGTATAGACCTTTATATGGGTCTTTTTTTCTTAAACACATTAATATTTTATCTTCTTGGGTATTATAAACTATAATTATATTCATTTTCATTGTTATCACCTGAAGATATTATAGCATAATATTTAAATATGGTCGAAATTAATCCAGTGATAATACTTATTTGCTCTCTATTTTTTCTTGACTTGAATAGTATTTGATATATAATAAAAGCAAAAATGAAACGAGGAACTTTTATGGTGGAATATAAACCTTGGGCTGAAGAGATTTTAACACCGATTGTTGAAAAGTCAGATGAGAAACTTCCTATTTTAGATATTCAACTTGGTGGTGCTTGTAATCTTAGTTGTATCTATTGTGATACTCCTAAGTACGGTGCTCCATGTGATGTAGATTTGAAGTCTATCGAGAGATTAATAAAAGAAGGAAATATAGAATGGATTTATGTCTGTGGTCTTGGTGAACCTAGTGCTTCTAAAAATTTACCTCATTTATTACAATTGTTGAAGATGTGTAAAGAGAATAATGTTAAACTATCTATGTTTAGTAATATTCTTAATTTCAATCAAACTTTATTTGATTATGTAGAAGATGGAACTTTGCATGTATTATTTAAATTAGATACGTTTGATGTTGATAAAGCAAAACAACTTTATGGTGCTACTACAGAAAAAGCAAAAAAGATTTATGAAAATTTAAATATATTATCTGCAATTAACCCTGTTACTGATAATAAGTCTAGTTTAGGGGCTTCTATTGTTCCTACTTCTATTAATCAGGGCGAATTACAGCATTTGGTGGATTTCTGTATGGAAAATAATATTTTCCCTTTAATTGGTCAATTAGAAGATGCTGGTAAGGGTTCTAATGTTTTTCAACAATTAGAAGTTAAAGATGATAATTTATTACAACTAAAAAATTATATTAACAAAGAATATGGCGTAGACTATCAAATGCCTATTTGTCCAGCAACTATTTCTGCTGTACATATTACTAACAGAAATAAAGTAATTGTAGATGACGTTACTGGTCTTTCTTGTCCTTGGTTTTGGTTAGGAGAACCAAAACTAAAAGAGTTAGGAGATATTAGAGAAAAGTCCTATGATAAAATCGTACAAAGTATTTTAACATATCGTGAGGAAAAGTTTCCACAGGTGTTAGAGATAGAGAAAAATTTATCTTCTTATCCTTTTGGTGGTTGTGGTGGCGATGCAAAACAGTTATTAAAAACGTATACTAGTTTAAGGAGATAATATTATGGTGCAGAAAGATGATATTATGGTACAAAAAGATGATATTAACAAAAAAACTTATAATGCTATTGCTGATATTTATGTGGAAGAAGCAAGTTTAGATCACGAAGATAAGACTTATCTTGATTCTTTTTTGAAAACCGTTTCTGGAAATAAAATATTAGATTTAGGATGCGGTCCTGGTATCTTATCCAAATATTTATCGAATTTAGGTTATGATGTTACTGGAGTTGATTTTGCAGAGCAAATGATTTCTATTGCTAGAGGAATAGCTCCTGATGCAAAATTCATTGTTTCTGATGTTGCTAGTTTAGAATTAGATGATAAATTTGATGGGATTGTACTTGCTCATTTTTTAATTCATTTTAGTAAAGAGGAAAATATTCGAATATTAAATAAATTACATAATTTTATGAATCCAGATGCATCTTTGTTTATTCAGTTTTCTGCTAATTTAACACCTGGTATTCAGGATGAACCTTTAGATGATACTGGAGAGTTAAAGATGTGGAGATACTCCTATGATGAAGGTAGTATGTTAGAACTATTAGATAATTGTAACTACGATACTACTTTTTCAGAGACTAAAGGAAAACTTGTCACCATGATATCAAAAGCCAAAGTAAAAGAAAAATCACTAAACAACTGTTAGTGATTTTTTGTATGTGCTTGATTATTTTTCTGAAGTTCCAGGTGTATTATTTGAACTTTTAGGCATACCCTTTTCTGATTCATTAAGATTTCTATTTTCTACTGGCTGATCTACTGTGTAATTCTTTGGTATTGTTGGCAGTGTTGCTGGGCTTACTGTTATTGGCTTTGCTGTATTTTTATTTTCTATATATTTTTTTATGCCTTCATTTAATTCTCTTTCCATTTCACTTCACCTCTTACTTCTATACTGCAATGACTATGATAGTTATTCCAAATATTACAACCATTGCTAAAAATATATATAATAAAATCCTAGATATTCTTAAGTTTCCTTTTCTTTTATCATTGGCTTTTTCTAAACTTGTAATCATGGCATCCGTGTCGTTAATTCGTTGATCTAGAAATCCAATTTCAGAATCATAACTTTCCAAATGACTATTGATAAAATCTATTAATTCTTTTCCTGTTCTTGTATATTCAATTTTATAAGCCTCATGTGCCATAATTGCAAATAATAAACTACATAATAATAATGCCACTAAAATTATACCAAATATAGTAATTAAATAGTCTATATTCTTAAGTCTATCTAACAATTCAAATATTAAACTCATAATTGCAACTAGTAAAATTGATATGCACGTGATAATACTCTCAGCTTTCTTATACAAATTTTCTTCTCTTTTACTTTCTAAACTCAACGTATTACTGGAATACTCAATGACTCCTTTTTTCATTTGAATTTCTAGATTGCGTTGTTCTTCTTCAGAAGACTCTTGTTTATATTGTTCTTTTTCTATTGCCTCTTGATTTTCTGTCTTACGCATATTTTTCTCCCCCTGCTTGAATTATACCATAACTATCTATATAGTTAAACAAAAACTTCTGTTTATTATTTTTTATGCGTTGCCCCTTCTTAACTTTGTCTTTATATGTTGTTTTTCGAATCTTACGCTAAGAGGGCGATTGACATCATCTTTTAAAAATATAAGATAAAAATCGATTCCTTGTAGTGTATGTTAGCTCTGTTTGAGGAGGATTGCAAGTTATATTAAAACAACTTAGTCTAACTCTTCTAATTTGACTTCTTTTAAAACTTGAATTGGATATTTTAACAAATATTCATTTAATACTGGCCTACCATATGGATCCTCTCCATCCTCCCAATATATTTTTGCCATTGCTGCAATATTATAATGCATAGAACCACTTATTAAACTCATATTATGTTTTTCAAAATAATCTGATTTCACTTCGTATATCTTGTAAAATGTATCAGATAAATTATTATCATTTATAAATTTTTTAACGCCTTCACTATCAAACGCATAAAAAGCTTGGTATCGTGATAGTTTTTCTTTGTAATTTAATAATCTTTCATACTCAAATATTATATCCATAACATTACTTAATGGCATGACATTATTATTAAACAAATGATTATTTAATAAATATTGAATACCATGATGTGAAAGTCCATCATTATAATATGGCATTACCATATTTAAAAGTTTAGTGTTATTTTTATTTCCAAGGGAAATATTTTTTTGTAAATCAAGTGTTTGACCCACATTTATAGTTCCACTTCTATCTATATGATATAATTTCATTCTTATCACCTTCAACTTTTCTTTTAAAATAATGTTGTAGCTTTTTGTCTATGCAATATATATAGCAGCCTTTCATTCCTCTTGTCATTAATGTCCTATATGTATTTTTTATTATTTTGGCTGCTATTTGATTTGCTACTTCTTGACCTTGTTCTTTGGTAATTTTATTGATGCCTTTTAATGATTGATCTGTTTTTGCTCTTTTTGTATAATCTGTAATAATTTTTCCATTTTCATATCTAATATCGCCACCAATTATAACTCCTACATAGTCAAATTCTAACCCTTGACATGTATGGATACACCCTACTTCATTTACAGACATAGGATCAATTGCCCATGTTTGTGAATTTCCTAAATTCCAACTCATTTCAAAATTGTATTCTGGAATTACTATGTCATGAACATTAGAGTCATTTTTACCACTACTAATCCAATCCCAACAATATCCAGCAACTAGTCTTGACTTATTATTTATTTTATTTTTTTCTTCTATTAATTTTCTTAGCTCATTAGGATTATCTATAACTCTAAAATCATAGTCAAAGTCCATACCATCGAAATTTGCCGTTTTTCTTATATCTAAAACATTGTCTAGCCAAGCAAGATATCCATCGGATCCATTACATCTAAATTGACTTTCTAACTCCACAATTTTTATTCCTGCATTTAATTCTTTAGCAAATTTCTTTATTTCATCTACTGAGCCAATATCCTTTAGTGTAACTTTTTGATCTTCATCAATAAAGAATATTGAAAAATTAGAAGCATTGATAATTTCTTTAATTTGATTTTCTCCTAAGTTTTGAAACATTCCAGATTTTGCATTTAGTCTATGTGCTTCGTCTACAATCAAACAATCAACTTCATTGCTTTCTGCTTCTGTGAACTGTCCTGATCCTTGAAATAAATTATTAATATATGTCATTTTAAATGAACCTTTTAATTTATCTCTAAAAACTGCTCTTGGCGCTGCATTCTTAGTTACATAGAAACAAGTCATATTTCTGTTAGTAAGTTCAACTAATAAATTAATTGCTAAGACAGATTTTCCGGTACCTGGTCCTCCTTGTACAACCAATACATTTTTCTCATTTGCTGATAAAGTATCTATAGCCATTCTAATAGCATCTTCATAGATTACTTTCTGCTCATCAATCATATTGAACTCTTTATTGCCTTCTAACATTTTAGTAAGTGAGTCTTGTAGTCTTTTGGATGGTCTTATTTTCCCATTTTCAATTTTATATAAAGTTTCTCTATCATCACCCTCAAGAATATATCTTTTTATAAAACTTCTTAGTTTCATAAAATCATTAGCTCCAAACATTGGAGCTTCTTTTATGTATTCTTGATATTGACTACTGCAAATAGGATCATCTTCACTTAATACATAGTTATGTAGGAAAGCACAAGGATATAAACCTATATCTTCTAACTGTACTGTTTCATTAAAGTCTTTAATTAAATTAGCATAGCTCATAGCTTGATATGATGGATGTGTAACTTCTCTTATTGCATGCCCAGTAAAAGTAGAAACAATTCCGTCTTTTCCTTCTACTGCGTCACATTTTTCCCATTGCTTTAGTTCTATAATAATAACAGAATCTTTTTTATTTTTATCTTTACCAGATATGATAAAATCTATTCTCTTAGAAGTCGTTGGAATATTAAATTCAATAGCTATTCCGGCATTGTCTGGTATTTCATTGTCATCTAATACACCTCTCATATATTGCATAGAATTTTTCCACGAGTTTAATTGGGGCTCACTTGTTCTTCCAAAATATTTTTGATATTTTTCATAAATTTTATTTACAATGAGATTTAAGTTAACATCGTTAATAAAACCTGATTTTATTCCTTCATACACTAACATTTTGCATACTCCTTACTATATTAAAAACCTATTTTAACTTTGTATATTTTGTACTTACTCCTTTAGCTTTTTCTATTGGATATTTTTTTGCCGTAATTTCCATTTTATCCAAAACAATTTTCTTAGGATTCACTCCTAATTTATCTGCCAGCAATAATGCATAGTTAATTACATCTGCAAGTTCTGATTTTACTTCTTCAATATCATAATTGGAATTCCATTGAAAACATTCCAATAATTCTCCTGCTTCTATTGATATTGATTTTGCCAAATTTTCAGGACTATGAAATTGATCCCAGTCACGTTCTTCATTAAACTCTTTAATTTTTTTTGTTAACTCTTGCATAGTAACCCTCCTAAAATAACTCTTTTACAATCAAATCTTCTGAGTGTAGATTATTATTTTTACCTAATAATAAATTCTCATAAAATTTAATTAAATAACTTTTATCCTCTTTTATATTTAAATAATTATTAAAGTAATTACTTCTGACTAATGAATTTCTAAAATAAGACGCTTTGTTATTATATATAGAAATATCTTGATTAAAATTTAAACTATTAAGATACTTATATATAAATACAGCTGTTGTTCTTGTGTTACCTTCTCTAAAAGGATGTACTTGCCATATACTAGATGTAAAATTAGTAATATTGTTAATGACTTCTACAATATTCATATTTTTGTAGTCTTTCTCTTTTTCTAGACTAATATCATATTCTAATGATTCATTTAATGTTTTGCAGTCTCCATAGGCAACTGAATCATTATTTAATATTATTTCATGTTTAGAAAAATCAATTTTTCTAAACTCTCCTGCAAATTCATATACATCTTGAAATAAATATTTATGAATATATTTTAAATAATCTACTGACAATTTAAAATTATCTTGATTTAGTAGTTCAACAATTCTCATAGATACAAAGTCACATTCTAATTCATTATGATTAATATTCTTTTCTTTTGTGGTGTAATATTCTTTTAGACTTTGTTCTACTTCTTTTAGTGTTAATTCACCTAAAATGTTTTTTTCACTAATCTGTTCTAGATATTTAGATGGTTTTAAGTTATCTACTTGTTGTAACCCTATCGCCATATTCCATTGCGATTGTTTTATATAACCTTTAGGTTTTGCTTCTTCTCGATATGGATTCACACTAGAATCTAAATCTTTCTCACTCATATAACTTCACCTAACATTTCTATATCATTATAACATCTATTATTATAATTAGTAAATTAATTGGTAAATAAAAAGCAAAAGGATGGTAGTTCTTTTGCTAAAATTATTTTTATATTAAACTATTAAATAGTTTTATTTTTATCAAACCTTTTAAATACTTTGTCTTTTATATTTTTTCTAAAGTTAATTATATATTTTTCATCCTTAAAAACTCTTTTCGCTCTATTTGCATAATCAATAAATTTCCTTGCCTCTTTATTATTACCATTCAATATTTTTAATATCTGATGTTTATCTATTTTAGTATGTTTTTTCTTTCCTTTAAATAGTCTATCTTGTTCTCTTTTTTTCATGCTATCTATTTTTCTATACAATTTATAGAAAAACTTTGTTAAGGTTTTATCTCTAAACTTAACGTTTTTTCCATCGAATGAAAAACCAAGATAATTAATTGTTGTCCCTCCATTTTTCATTCCTTTTACCTCTTGATGTAATGATTTTATCTTTTTATTCTCATAAATATAGCCACTTGTTTTATCTAAGTTCATTTTTAATGTTTCATATTTATCTTTTATTTTTGAAACTTTCTGCCAAATATCTTTTATTGAATTTGATTGGGTGACTGGAATAATTATTATCAAATCATCAGAATATCTTAGATATAATCCATTTTTAGATTTTGCATATTCATTTATACTTTTATCGAAATCTATCATATATACATTTGCAAAAATACCACTTAACGGGGAACCTTGTGGTATTCCGAAAATCTCTTTATTAACTTTTATTTCTTCTTTTAAATCCTTTTTTGCAATGTTCCATGATACTTGCTCAAATAAACTATTATTATTTTTAATCATCTCTTTGGTTACACCTTTAGTATTTAGATATTTCAATACTGCATCTTTTTCTATATATGTATACCTCGTCATACTCCGAAATACTTTATAGAAATCTTGTTCTAGTTTGCTTGTATTTAATATTTCACATAATTTACTTTTTAACTTTTTATGATCGATAGTGTCAAAAAAATCTGTAAAATCACTTACTAAAATATAACAGCTTTGACTCTTTTTAATAAAATCAAAAGCTTCTTTGGCAAATTCAATATTTGTCCTTCCCTTCAAACAGGTTCTATATGCTATAACGTTCTCATTTAAATTATTTTGGTTACAATAATCATTGTATGCATTATTAATTTTATATGAGTACCATTGATAAATACACCTATCTATATGAGAAGCATACTTTATTGGTCTACTTTTTATCTTTCTTTGAAACGCTGATTGCTGATTTTCATCTTTTATTTTTATAAACTTTTTAAACTTGCTTGTATAACTTAAAAATGGATAAAAGCCGTGATGTATAATATAATTTTTATTTTTTATTTTTCGTTCCACTATTTTTAAATCTGCTGGTTTTATTATTTTGTCTATATGTTTATAATATCTCGGTTTTAATATTTTCTTCACTTTTCCCTCCAAACTGAAGAAACACATCCTGGCTGCAGCCACCATTATGGATGTGTTCAACGAAAACCTTTCAATCTAATTCTTCACAAATATAAAATTTACTTGGTCCTTTTCAATGCTGCCCCTCTTACATTAAATATTGTATAATAATAGTGATGAAAGTATTGAAGAGTTTAGTTCAATTCTTCACACAACTATCAACAATAATGTCAAAGCGAGGTGGTTCAAACTAATGAACTTTAACTTTAACATAATAATTATCAACTTAGGGTTGACAATTAACATTTAACACCCACGAGTACAAATTTTACCGTGGCAATATTTATTATACTCATCGTAAATAAATAGTCAAGCATTCCCACTTCATATTCGTCACTTTTCCTTCCAAGATGATTTTCTATGTACTTTTTGATGTCCCTAAATTTTTGAATTTTTAAGATTTTTATGTACATTTTCGAGAAGTCATTTTAAACAGGATAACTGTGTCTGACAAACAACATCGCCAGTGGCGAGTTTGACCGTATTATAAAGGTTTTAGAAGATTACTATTGTCAGACAATATCTAAATTGTCTGGCTTTTGTCTAACAGAATTTCTATCAAAAATGCCTAAAATTGCCTATTTGTCAGCCAGAAGTCTGACAAAATGGGCTATTTTTTTAAGATTTTTTGAGCGATTTGTACATTTTTTTTGAAATTTTAAAAATATTTTTAAAGAAAAAGTGTACATTTATTTCATTATTATTTTGAAATTCATGTACACGTATTTTTTATTTATGATACTGCTATTACTCCATAACCTAGATTAGGTTTGAAACCTTTTTCATCTTTGATGGGAATTAATTTTATAATTTCTTGCTTTTTATTTGAACTATATTCTAAATAAAACATTCCATCTTCTTCTCTAATTACATCTATTTTAAAGTACTCTACTTGATAATAATTTTGTAGTTTTTGAATGTAGTCTTCTATTTCTTTTTCGATTTTGGGAGAAGATAAACTTACTATTTGAGTAGTATCTTCGTGAGATACTATTACTTCTTTATCAACAATACCTTCTGTAAATAAGGTACTGTATTCTTCTAGAAATGACTTTCTAAAATTTACTTTTTCAATTGTTACTTTTCTATTTTCATCATATCCTAAATCTATGGTTTCAATATATTTCATACATAATTCTTGTTGTTTTTCCTTCGATAAGTTATTCCATATAGATGTTTTATCTAGTAGTCTATCATTTAATTTTACTTGCTTTATCTTATCAATATCTTTATAGATAGATGGACTATCTAGATTGATATCATCTATTGTTAGAACGTTATTTTTTAAATTATTTTCTAATTCTTGTAGTCTGTTATCAATGTTATTAATTTCTTCTGTAAATTCTTCTAAAGTGATGATGCTTGTTTTATAAGCATCTTTTAATCTATTTCTTTGTCTTTTTAAAGATTCTATCTCTGTAATTGTTTGCTCTTTATGATTCACTCCAAAGATAATTGGAGCATAGATTCCATGAACTAGAAAATCGTATTCTACTAATTCATAGATGATTTCTTTTAGTTGTTTGATGATATTCCTTTCATTTACATAAGTATGGCACTTATGACACCTGTAATAAACATAATCATATTTCTTATTACCGCCCGGACTTCTTCCTGCCATTAGAGTATGGCATTTTGGACAATATAGTTTTTGTAAGAATAAGTAGTAGATTGTTCTTGTATAGTTTCTAGAGTTTTTACCTTTTTGATTTTGACAATCAAACCACATTTCTCTACTAATGATTCCTTCTACGACATTTTCATAAATATGTTCATCTTTTTTACCTTTATGATAAACAAAATCACCACAGTATATTCTATTGTTAATGATGTTTTCCACATGGGAATATAGCCATTTCTTATTTAAGGCATTTCGTTTATTTAAATCATTCATAATCTTTTGTAATGACCAGCCTGACAAATATTTATTGAAGATATCTATTACTACATCTTTGGTTTCTTCATCTGGCACTAGTTTCTTATTTACTCTTTTATAACCTGTTAGATTTTTCATAGGAATATGTCCTTCTTTAATGGCACCTACTAATCCCATTTTAGTTCTCTCACTTGTTCTTTCAATTTCATTTTGACTAACACTCATTAATAGCCTAGATATCATCTTTCCATTAGCAGTCGTAGTATTTACTTCATCATTCGCACAATCAATATATGCTTCATTTTCTTCCAAAAACTTCATAATGAATTCCCAGTCATAAATACTTCTTGTTACTCTATCTAGTTTTAAAGCAACAATGGTATTTACTTTCTTACTTTTAATATCTTCTAATAATTCATTAAAAGCAGGGCTATCTTTCATATTTTTGGCACTAATTCCTGCATCTTCATAAAACTTATAAATTTTATAACCTTTAAATTTACACATGGCTTCGAGTCTTTCTTTTTGTTCACTTAAACTAAAGCCTTCCCGAGCTTGATCCTCGGTACTAACTCTTAAATATACCCCAGCAATTTTATTATCTATAATCATTCCTCCTTCTCTTGCCTTGGTAAAATTTTTCTATAATACCATTATCTACAGCTCAAATGTCTATTTCAAGAACAAAAACGTCCTTTTTCGTTCTTTTTCGGACATTTTCGTCCCTTTTAGTTTTTAGCATTTTTAATTACTTCTTCTAGGTCTTGCAACGATATTTTATTCGTAATGTTATTTTTACTGATATACATAATTTCATTCTCACCAAAAATTAGATATGTATCACCACCTATTTCTAACTTATAAGGCTCAATGTAAGCAATATTGGTCTTAGGTACAGTTATAATACTACCTTCCACTAATTTTAGTTTCTGACCATTAAACTTACCTAGGTTGTTTACCTTTCTTTGTAATTCTTTACTTATTTCTAACTTTTCTTTAATTACCAAATATTACCAATTCCTTTCTAACAACAAAAAAATCGACTCATAAGAATCGATTTCTATCTTGAAGTCTTTCGACTTTTTTTCATTCTGGGGCGTCGTAAGGGAATCGAACCCTTGCATACTGGTGCCACAAACCAGCGTGTTAACCACTTCACCAACGACGCCATTTCAAAGTTACATTCCTATTCTATCAAGCTTTTTTCGTTTTGACAAGTACTTTTTGTACATTTATCATTTTTTCTAGGCTTTTATCTTATACTTATTATTTTTCTTAGAATACATTAAAACGAAAGGAGATATTATGTTTAACCAGAATTATGTTTATCCATTTTTAAATAATTATTCTACAACTAGTACCGATACAAATTTTGTTAATCAACAAGATTTCTATCGCAATGCAACTATGCCATCTTTGTTTACGCCTGCTCAAGGTCTAGATTATGGAAATATGTTTTCTAATCTTTATCAACCTTATAAAAATTATAAACCTGCTAATGTTAGTGCTAATAATGAAAGGGAGTCTTTAATTCGTGAACTTGCTAGAATGGATTTCGCTGCTCATGAGTTAAATTTATATTTGGATTTACATCCTGAAGATACTACTATGATTACTTTATTTAATGATTATCGTGAAAAATATAATCAATTAGTAAAGCAATATGATGAGAAATTTGGGCCGCTTTTAATTTCTAGCAATACTTTAAATCAAACTCCATTTTTATGGGAAAGAGATATATGGCCATGGGAGGTAAAACCTAATGTTTAGATATTCAAAAAGATTACAGTATCCTATTAATATAAAAAGAAAAGATTTAAATATGGCAAAATATCTAGTTACTCAATATGGTGGGTCTAATGGAGAGCTAGCAGCTGCTCTTCGTTATTTAAATCAAAGATATACTATGCCTGATAATCGGGGAAAAGCTTTACTTACTGATATTGGGACAGAAGAACTTGCTCATGTAGAGATGATTGCGACTATGGTTTATCAGCTAACAAAAGATGCAACACCTGAAGAGATGAAGCAAGCAGGACTTGGTGGAAATTATGCTGAACATGCTAAAGCATTATACCCAACAGATGCGAATGGTGTTCCATTTACTGTTACTTACTTTGCGACCACTGGTGATCCTTTAGCTGATATTTCTGAAGATATGGCAGCGGAACAAAAAGCACGTGCTGTTTATGAAAACTTAATTGATTTAACAAATGATCCAGATGTTATTGGCCCTCTACTTTGGTTACGTCAAAGAGAAATTGTTCATTATGCTAGATTTAAAGAATTATTTGAAATTTATGAAAAAGAATTAAAAAAGAAATAGAAATTAACTCTATTTCTTTTTTGGTATTTCATAAATTTTCTTTTCTGTACAAATTCTATCTAGTTCCTCTTTTGCATTTTCAATGCCTACTTGTGTATCAAAGTCTAAAGCTAATTCTATATTATAGTCTCCTTGTTTGTTTATTTCTTTCATTCTCTCTATCATTCCTACTAGAACTCCATATTGATAATCATTTATTTCCCATGGTAACCAGACTGGAGAATATTCTCTATCACTTAGTTGAATTACAATATTTCCCTTCTCCGTTGCACCAAATTGCCATATAGGAGAATCCCACATTTTTTTATTTTCGTTATATAACATATTATATATTCTTAAAGTTGCATTTCCGTGACTTATCCAAGATAATACGTTAATGGTTTCTTCTGGTGTAATAACACATACAGCTCTATCTTTTTGCTCTTGATAAAAGCTTTCTAAAGAAAAATTCTTATTTTCATATTCTATTTCTTGTCTTATTAACTCACTTTGCTCTATAGCGATGGATTCTATAGGATAGCGAATTCCTGGCTCCCCTTCAATATAGATAATATCTTTTGGCAGTCTTAGTTTAGACATATCTATAGAAGAATAAAATAAAGTTACAGGTGTTGCGCGTTTTGGTTCTATTTCAATCCAATTATCTTTTGTAAAAGTTACTTTATTTATATTATCTTCATCTGCAATCATTGTTTGTATTGCTTGTTCTTGTTCTATTTGTGTTAAGGCTTTTGTTTTTATATATATTCTTTTATCACTCATATTCCTACCCACTATATTTTTACTTATTACCGCTTATTATTTTACCATCAATATTACATATATAACAATCAGGTAATTTTTCTTTTATATGTTTTAGAGAGTCTTTATCTTGTTCTAGTTTTCTTCCTACTAATACTCCTTCTATTAAAGTGGCTGGTAGCCCAAACATAATAGCAGATTCTCTATCTGTTGTCTGTGCGGTTCTATTCACTCTTTCTTTTAAAAAGTTCTCGTAATATCTATAATCTAAAAACTCTTTTAATTCTTTTTCCACTAGTTCTATATTCCAAACATCTTTTTTTATCATTTCTTTTGCATAATCACTTTCCATATTTAAAATGAAAGCTATTTGTCTTTTGTTAGAAACTAAGCTTGGCATAAATCTAATTTCTTTAGTTTGATCTCCCCAGTACATCCAAATATTTTCATCATTGTTTATCTTTTCTGTTTCTTCATCAAATTTATGATATGGTATTAATTTTGTAACTTCTTTTGACCCGGGTCCTCTACCAATTGTATAAGTTATAGTAAAGCCACTATAATCCTTTATATAGTCCTGTAATAGACAATCTTTTTGTATTACCCACATTCCGATACTATGTCTAATTTTATTGTGAATATTTTCTTCTGTAAAATCATTACTAATAAAACCATTTTCTACTATCCAATCAAAATTATCTAGCAATCCTGGTATCCCATGCATATAAGTTCCTTTTTTTAGTTTTACTTCTTCTCCTACCTGGTATTTATTTTTCTCTATTTTTTCATTTTTATAAAATAGCTCAATATTATTTAATACTAATTCTAAGGCTTTTCCTTGAAAAGTTTTTTTCACATATTCTATGTATTTTTCTTTGTTCATGTTATCACCTCAATAAATAAAAAGACTCTCTAAGTAGAGAGTCCAATCATACTATCGCCTTTTATACAGCTAAAAAAAGTGTGATTTCTCCACTGTTTGTTTTATCTTGAACCATTGATTTTATTTCCTTTATCATGATTATCACACTCTTTTCTTTTGTCATTATTATACTTTGTTTTTTTCTGTTGTCAATTATTCTACTGTTACACTTTTCGCAAGATTTTTTGGTTTATCGATATCACAGCCTCTTAATTTTGCTGTTTCATAAGCAATTAGTTGTAGAGTTGGTACAATTAAGATTGGTTGGAAATATGGGCTTATTTTTGGTACTACTATTTGTAGTTTTTGATTATCCCATGATTCATTACTAATAATAATTGTTTTAGCTCCTCGAGATTTTACTTCTTCAATATTAGATACTGTTTTATCTTTTATTTCTTCCTCTGTTATAATCGCAAATACTGGCATACCTTCTTCAATTAGTGAGATTGTACCATGTTTTAATTCTCCTGCTTGATAAGCTTCACTATGAATGTAAGATACTTCTTTTAGTTTTAGACTTCCTTCCATGGATGTTGCATAGTCGATTTTTCTACCGATAAAGAAGATATCTTCTGATGTATAGATTTCTTTGGCGATTTTTTTATATTCATCTCTTCTATCTAGTACTTCTTTAATTAATCTTGGTAATTTTTCTGCTTCTTCTAATACTTTGTGTTCTTCTTTTACTAAACCTTTTGTTAGAGCTGTTTTATAAGCAAGTAAAGCCATGATACCCACTTGTAAGATATAAGCTTTTGTTGTTGCGACTGCAATCTCTGGTCCTGCTTCAATAAATATTTGATTATCACTTTCTCTAGCAATCGTTGATGTTTTTACATTAACAATTGCTAGTGTTTCTACTTTATTTTCTTTTGCTTTTCTCATGGCAGCAATGGTATCTGCAGTTTCTCCTGATTGAGAAATTAAAATTACTAAAGTCTTTCTATCATAAATAATATTTTTATAACGATATTCACTAGCAACATCTATTTCTACTTTCGTATTAGCATACTCTTCTAATAAAGCTTTTCCAATCATTCCTGCATACATTGCAGATCCACAGGCTACAACATGAATTTCTTCATAATTTGTTAAATCTGGTAATTTATCTAAATTTTCTAAATATGGTTTAAATGTTTTTTCAAGTACTACTGGCTCTTCCATAATTTCTTTTAACATGTAATGGTCGTAACCACACTTATCCTTTGCATCACGTTCCATATTTGTTGTTTGTACTTCTTTTTCTACTGTTTTTCCATCCTTTGTTATTGTTACTTTATCTTTTGTAATATGAGCGATTTCTCTTTCTTCTAACAATAAATATTTATTTGTATAGTCAATAATTGCCGCTATATCACTAGCAATAAAATTTTCCTCTTTACCAAGTCCTACAATTAATGGTGAATCTTTTCTTACAGCATATAAATCATCACTGCCTTGGAAAAGTATTCCTAAAGCATAAGAACCTTTTACTTCATCTAAAGCTTTATCAATTGCTTCTACTGGATCATTTTCATAATATTTATTGATTAGAGCTGTTATTACTTCTGTATCTGTTTCACTATTAAAAGTTACTCCTTCTCTTTTTAGTTTTTCTCTTAGTTCTTCGGCATTTTCAATAATACCGTTATGTACTAAAGTAACATTTCCTACTGTATGAGGATGAGCATTTTTTTCACTTGGTTTTCCATGGGTTGCCCATCTTGTATGAGCAATTCCTAAATGACTTGGTATTAATTCTTGATTTTTTAATTTTTCTTCTAAATTTACTATTTTTCCGACACTTTTAATGACCTCTATTTGGTCTTTTTCTTTTAAGGCAATTCCTGCCGAATCATAGCCTCTATATTCAAGACATTTTAATCCATTTATTAATGTTTCTATTGGACTTTTGGTACCAATATATCCTATAATTCCACACATAATTTATTTTCCTCCATGCTAAAAAAATATGTGATGATATATATATTGTTGTAATGTTGATTTTACTTTTTGCTATATATCTAACGAAGCACTTTTCCCCGCAGTAGCATCCGCCGAATCTTTCGATCACTACTGTCCTCGTCAACTATAAAAGTCCAGGCGCTTAAATGAATTTGTCTCCTTCCTAGTATTCATTCTATCCTCATTATAGCAAAATTATACTTATTCTGCAAATTACAAAAAAAGATACCTATTCTCCTAAGGTATCTAAGTTTGCATAAATATTTCTAGTACTTTGGCAGGCATTTATTTCATCTTTAAATATTTTATCAAATTCAGGTAATGCTTTATCGATTACATCTTGATATATATTTTTACTTGTTTCAATTGCTTTTCTAAAATCTAGTACATTTACTTCTGTTCTGTTATCGAATAAGGCATTAGAAAATGCTTGTTGTACCATAGTTAGAGAAACATCTGGGTAACGTGATCCAATTTCATAAATTCTTTTGTATTCACTAGTAATATCTGTAATAAACTCCATCATTTTTCTTTGAATGAATGGTGAGTATAACATCTTTGCACCTGTTCTTTTTTCAATCTTTGGAAGTGTTCCAATTAATATTTGGATATTTTCTTCTCTTGTTGGTTCTGCTACTTCTACTTTTTGGAAACGTCTAACAAAGGCTTTATCACGTAAGATATATCTTTCATACTCTTCTGTAGTTGTTGCACCTATTACTTTAATATCACCACGGTCTAGTGCTGGCTTAAACATATTAGCGAAGTCTAGGGCTTCTCCTTTTGTTCCCATTAAAGTATGAATCTCGTCAATAAATAGAATTAGTTTTGATTTCGTTTTAATTTCATCAATTAGTGTTTGGATTTTTGCTTCTCCTGTTACTGGGTCTACACCAAGTAATGCTGAAGTATTTACTTTTATTACTTGATATCCTTTTAAAACATCTGGTACTAATCCTTTTTGAATTCGATAAGCTAATCCTTCTACTGTTGCAGTTTTACCTACACCAGGTTTACCAACTAATACAGCTGATTTATCTGGAGTTAACAAGATTAAAATTAATTGTTTTATTTGCTCATCACGACCAATAGCAGGATTTGTTATATAATCTTTATTTTGAAAATTTTCTCCATAATTCTCTAAAATACTTATACGTTTCTTTTTTATATCAAAAGGTTCATTATTCATCAAGTTCTCATTCATTTTGCATCCTCCTTCTTTCCAGTATTATTATAGCATATTTTTAATCAATTAGTTCAAAATCTAATATTAATGGGTAATGATCTGAAGCATCTGTTTGTTTTACTTCAAAGTTGTTTACTTTTATTTTATCATTTACAAATATATAATCATCCACACTATTTCCTACATCGAGACCATCTTTTACAGTAGGACGTGTTGATTTTATATTATATTTTTCTATTAAATTCGTTAATTTTTTATTTAGTATCTCTATACTTTTACTTTGGGGATTTAAATTAAAATCTCCTACAACGATAGTTGGAATGGTATTGTCTTCTATCAATGATAAAAGATACTCACACTCTTTTATAGTTCTCTCATCCCCTATTTTACCTTCATTCCAAATACCATGAATATTTAGTAGTCGTAATTTTTGATTATTTATTTCTACTATAGCAACCACCACGGCTCTTGCATGATCGGTTTTTCTGAAGTCTGTCGTATCTCTAAATATCTGATAGTTTTTATGAAAGAAATGGTTACTTGCTTCTATTATAGGATATCTCGAAATAATTTCGTTTCCTTGTTCTGCCATTCCACCAAAGTCTTTTGTTACAACTCCATTTTTTATATGTTTATCTGATACCCATAAGGCCCCGTAAAAATCATATTTATGTGTATTTTTTACTGCTTCTTTTATTAGTTTACTATTATTATATCTATCATAGACAGTATTATCTATTCCTCTCATGGATTCTTGTAATGTAATAATATCTGATTCTGTATTTTTTAAAAAATCTATTACTTTTTCATTGTTATCTAATTTTATCGCTACATTTAAATCAACTAATCTCATATGTTCCCTCTAGTGTTTTTACTTTCTTTTCTATTAAATTCCAATCTTTATCAAACTCAAAATGAGCTTTTATCTTTTTTCCTTCTAATACATAAGGTAACCAAAAAGAATCATCAGGAAACATATCATTCCATGGAAGGTTATCTATCTCAAACCATTCTGGTAGCATTTCTATACTTTCTTTTGGTGTCTTATCCCATTTTGTTGCGACATAAACATGCATATTGATAGTTGCTAATTCATCTTTATAGTATTCTATAAAATTAATTATGCCTACTTTTTCATATTCTGTTGGTGTTACAAAAATCTCTTCTTCTGTTTCTCTAATCATAGCTTGTTCTGGTGTTTCTCCTTGTTCAAGCTTTCCACCAATACCATTCCATTTTCCGAAACCAAAACCTTTTTTCTTTCTAGCTAATAATATCTTATTTTCTTTTCTTAAAAATAATAAAGTTGTTTCTAATTCTTTCATATTTACTCCAATCCTTTAATATATGATATATCTTCTATTGATTTATCCATATTAAATCTACCATTGCCAACAGGATAAAAAACAGAATACATTTCATATCCATTACATTCAAATTTCTTTCTTCTTACTTCTGATACTTTTATTTTTTTTCCTAATACAATTGATGATACTTGATTGCCAAATAAAACTATTCTCTTTGGTTTTACTATACTCATTTCTTTCATAAATAGTTTTAAATATGCTTTATAATAATCATCTTTTAGTGGTCTTGCATCTATCTGGGTACATTTAGCAAGGTTTGTAATATAGATATCATGATTTTCTATATTTTTATATACTTGTTCACTAAATTCTTTGGTCCAGTCTAGTTTCTTTTTTGATTCTATTTCTTCTAAAATATTATCATCTAATAATTCTAATTTATTAAATAGTTTCCAAATATTTTTTGTACCTAACCAAGGATATCTTGGCCCATCCCAATCTTTTTCTGCTGCAATATTTCCAGCTGTTGGATTCATAAATACAAAGCAGATACTAGGATTTTCTTTTTTTCCTCCAAAATAAATTGAATGTAGAGATTTATCACCATATTTCTTTTGAAGCCTATCATATTTTTCGTATAATTCTTCTAACATCATTTATTACTTCTCCTTTTTTCTTTTCCACATATTTTTTCATAGGTAGTTTTCATATATTTTTTATTTAAAATATACTTTTCGCCATGGATGGATAAATCCGTTAATACGTGTTCAAAAAAATCTGCTGTTTTTTCATGGACTGGTGTTAATCCTAAATGAGCATACCAATATTTTAATGGATTCGTTTGATCGAATTCTTTTTTCTTATACGTTTTTCCTGCCGCTATTCTATCGCAAATGCTTTCTACTGCATATGGATATGGCATCATTACAGCTTCATTACTATCTACCCAGTATTCTATATGGTGAGGATTTCTTCCTTTATGATGTAGCCAAGCTTCACTTTTTCCAGTTAATCTTCTGCATTCTGCATTTGGTGAATATGTTCCTACATAGTATTTAGCACCTTCTATAAATTCTTTAGGTGAATACTTTGATAAATCATGTGTTAGTCCTCTCCAAACGATTCCACATTTAAAACACATATTCATAACTTTTATTCTATGTGATGTTATTGTTATAAAATGTTTTATAATATGCATTTTATCTCCTACTTTCATTAAGAAATTATAACATAAAAAAGCATGACTTTCATCATGCTTCTCTGATTATTTATAATTTTTATAAACATCGTATTTATCCACAAGTAAATACTCTTCTTTGATTGCCTTTTTAATTTCTGTTCCCATGGATTCCGTATACCCAAAGAATACTTGGTCTCCGATAATTAAACAAGGAACTCCCTCTACTTCTTTTCCTAATTCACCTACTAATTCTTCCATGAATTTATTATTCTTTTGATTATACCAAACTTCCATAGTATATAAATCAAAATACTCATCATATTTTTCTGGTAAATTATCTAAGAATTTAATTAATTGTTCACAATGAGGACATCCATCTCCATAAAATAAATATACATTAATTTTTTTATTATCAAATTTAATATTTGCTTCCGTTTGTTCTTTTAATGTTCTAGTTACACGGTTTGATGTTGCTCCAACGATTAGAATAATTGCAACTACTATGATAATTACGCATATAGATGCAATGATAATGATATTATTTATGTTGTTTTTAGATTGTTGTTTTGCCATGTTTCATAATACCTACCCTTCTATGTATTTTTCTGTCTTATATATTGTATCATTAATTTGTAGATAAATGGAATACTTTCCACTCAAATTTTCCTTATTTATATATTTTGTTACAACAATTCCATTTTTATTTTCTTCTTCTGTAAAGATATCTACACACATTGCAGTATATGGTTTTTTACTAATTGGTACTTCATATTCTTTTATTTTACCATTTTGATAAAGTAATACTTTTACTGCGGTTCCTCGCTTAAACCTTCCTTTTACTTCAATTCTGTCTTCTTCGTTTGTTATTTTGATATCATGCTTTTTATATTCTTTATCAATTTTTTTCGCATTTGTTATAAAACCAAATCTTGTTTTATCTACTTTTGTTTCTCCTAAACTACCTTTTACATCTGCTTCTTTTAGTTCAAAAGTATCTGTACTATATAGTGACATTTTTTCTACTCTGTAATTATTTGATGGTAACTTTATTTCAAAGATTACTTCATCATCTAAAACTTCCACTGTATCACTTACTAATTTATCGGCTCCACTAATTCCTGCTGGTTGATTTGAATTTTTACCATCTACATAAACGATACCACCAGAATGAACAATATAATGATCTTTATCTAAGCAATCTACATCTGAAATATATGGAGAGTAAAATTCACTACCTCTTTCTTTTCCATATTCCCATACTTGTTCAATTGTCATTTTTTCTGTATCAATTTTATACATTATGCCTCTTGAATAACTGTCTTCGGCATCTACATATTCGTCTTCATTTTTAGATTTATTATTTCCATTATCAAAGATAAATACATATCCTTCTGGAGTAATCATGGCGGCATGTTGACTCCATTGCCATTCAAAATCATCTCCTACTGGTTTAAAGAAATATTTTTGATACTCTTCGCTCCAATTTGTAGGATCTCCAATAATCCAATTTAGTTTTTCTGTATCATAATCAATATTAATTACCGCATCTTGATGTCTGCCTGATAATGTTATAGAATTTGTCTTTTCATCATACCAAACAGAATTATTATGGAACCAGTCATATTCTACCCAGTTCTCACTTTTTCCATCTTGCATGTTTAAAATATCTTTTAAATCTATGGTTTTTACAATCTTACCAGTCTCTCTATCTAGTTCTACAATATAATCTTCTACTGTTCCTTTTCCACTATTAAAGTCATCACTAGCAACTAAAAGATTGCCATTTGGCATTTCATAATAATCATGATGATATCCTCCAGGTAAACTATACTCTACATAGATTTTACCTAACATATCCATTTCATATAGTCCAGTTAAATAATATGGACTATTCACTAATCTTTCTGTACTTACTAATAGATGTCCATTTTCTAATCTATCTATTTTCCAAGTTGCGGTATTTGTTAAATACCAACGTACATCTCCATTGGTATCATAAGCACAAGTACATCCACCACTAGATGGAGTAAAGAAATATAGGTCATTTGTTAGTTTAGATTCTTCTTTTTTTACTGATGTTGGTAGAATAAAATCATCTGGAAGTTCTTCTGTTTTTATTTTTAATTCTTTTTTCTCATTACCACATTCAATTATTACTGTATTTTCTTTTCCTGCATATAAACCATAGACTGGTATATAATGAACTTTTTCTTTATCAAATTGATGTGTGTATGTTGTTAAATCATCTTCTCCTTCAATTGTTATTTTTACTTTTTCTTCTCTTTCTGTTTCAAAAATAACTAAGGCTGTTAAAGGGGAATTATTATAGGGATCTACAATGACATTAGGATTATCTAATGTATATCCTTCACTTGTAAATTCTTTTTCTAATTCTTGTTGCTCACTTCTTAAACTTAGTGTTAGTTTTAATTCACTTCTTGCTGTTGATATATTATTTAATATTAATAATCCTATGATACTGGCAATAATTATGATTGCTAGTATTATAACAATTATTTTTTTTAAGTTTTTGCTTTGTTTCTTTTCTTTCTTTCTTGGCATACTATCTCTCCTTTTCTTTAGTATAACCTAAATTTTATTATAAAAAAATAAACGTATCGTTTAATCTAGTAAACGATGCGTTTAGTTACAGGTTCCAGTTAATTCCAGAGGAACTTTATACGTAGTTATTTTTCCTTTGGTATCTAATACATTAATGCTAATATATAAATTACTGTTTTTAATATTATTGCTTGTGCAGGAAAAATTATCCACTTTAAATTCTGTATCTGTTAATAATTCTGATAAAGTCTTGGGTGTTTGTTTTTCATCTTTTAATGAACCACATTGAGATACTTTTTCTTCTAAATTATCATGACTTTCATATAAAGTACACTCCATCCCTACATATTTTTCTTCTTCGTCACCATTTAAATATTCTATTTTGGAAATATAGATTGAATTTTTATCTGATGAATAAGCTGCTACTCCATTGACATTAAAATTATTACTAGTGGACTTTATATCTGTAAAACTATAGTCATTTGAGTTTAATAGTAAATATATTATTGCTCCTACTAATACCAATATCAATAAGGAAACTATTATATATTTTGTAGACTTCTTTTTGCGTTCTTTTTCTCCACTTAAAATACTATCTATATTCACATTAAATTCTGTACTTATTTTGTGTAATATTTCTATATCTGGTATTCCTCTACCATTTTCCCATTTAGATACTGCTTGTGCAGTTACATTTAATTTATCTGCAAACTCTTTTTGAGTCATCTTATTTTGTTTGCGTAAATCTAAAATAAATTTTCCTATTTTCTCTTGATTCATACTGCACAAACTCCTTCTTTATTATTATAACTTTTTTTAGGAAAGTTGAATATCTTTTTCATCTAAATTTCAGAACAAAAAGGCTTACGCCTTCTTTTTCTTAACATGTACAGGATCTACATGAATCACTGTTAAAAATATTTCTGGAATGCTTTTTGTAATTTCTTTTTCTAGATGGTTTGCTATTCTATGGCTTTCAAAGGTTTTTAGATTTCCATCTACTTGAATAGTAAAGAATATTTGGTATTGATATCCTACTGGTGCTGAATGAAAGTTTGTCATACCTAATACTTTATCATGTTCTTTTACAATGTCATATACTCTTTTTTTTGTTTCATTATCAATCGATTTATCCATCAACACATCATAACTCTCTTTAAAGATTTCGATTCCTGTCTTGATAATCCAAATAGCAATTCCAAAACCTACAATTCCATCTACAAAGTAAATTCCAAAACTTCCTAATATAATTGCAAGAAGATTGATTGCTGTTATGATACAGTCATTTTTATGATCTTCACAATTGGCTTTCATTAATAAATTGTTATATTTTTTTGCTACATTTCTTGTATATAGATATAGAGCCAATTTTGTTATTATTGTTAGAATACAAATAATTATTAACCAAATAGAAAAGGTAAACTGTTCTTTTTGGATTAATGATTTTATAGAATCTATCGCTACAGTCAATCCTAGAACTATCATGGTAATACTAATTAGGAGTGAATAAATATATTCAGCTTTACCATGACCTAGATTATGATCTTCATCTGATGGAAGGGATGCAATTTTGTTCCCAATTAGTGTCATTAGAGATGAAAATATATCACTGGCACTATTCATTGCATCTGCAATCATTGATCTACTTCCTGTGATAAATCCTATTATTCCTTTTATTATTAACAAAAATATATTACCGGCAATTCCTAAAATACTAGCTTTTTTTGCGGATTTAAATCTGTCCATTTTTATCTTCCTCTTCTTAAATAGCTTGTTTCATTATACTACTTTTTTAATATCTTTTCTATGCTTTTTTGAGGAGAATTTATTTTTTTATATAAAGAGGCATTTCTATAGTCTGTATTATTCGTTACTTCTTCTTTTATTTTCATAAATTTAGGTATTGAAACATCTTCATTAGAGGACGTTGTTTCTACTTCTAACATTTGTAGACCATTATGGAATATATCTAATCTAAAGTATTCATTTTGATATTCAAAACAATATCTTGTCTTTTTTATTGGCATATCTTCTTTTGGTAAGTTTAAATAATATTCTTCTTCACTAATTTTTCTTTGCGTAGTAATTCTTTCATTATTAATTTCTGTATCTATCTTTGTTATTAATGTATATTTTTCTTCCCCATCTTTTCCAGTTTTACGATAAATATATTCTATACTTCCACTTTCTATGATGTATTGTTCTAGTTCTAATTTTACCAATTTTACTTTTTCAATTTTTTCTAAATCCACTTTTTCTACTAAGTATTTTCTTTGAATTTGTAAAGGATATGGTTTTGACAATGCTCCATATATTTCTTTTACTACTTGTTTTATTTTTTCTTCGAATGAGTTCTCATTTCCGATAATTTTTAATTTTTCATGTCCTAGCCAAGCTTCTAATGTTTTCTTGTCTTTTTCTCTTGCTTCTTCTGCAGTTTCTGTTCTCGCACTATTATTGTCTAACGTATAGAATTCTTCTTTTCCTAATGCTGCTGTTCTTAAATGAATTACTAAATCATAACGATTCATCAAATCAAATTCTTTGCTAGAGAAGTCTTTTAATAAAGCTTGCCACTCTTTTTTTGTTACATAAGCTTTATCATCTAGTATTCCTCTATCACACAAAATGATTGTTGGATGTTTACTTTGTTTGGCAGTTTCTTCTGCCAATTGTTCTAGTGTCAATTGTAAAGTTATTACTTGTTTTTGGAATTCTACTGTATCTAGTGCAAAGTTACCAAATGGTCTAATCCCACTATTAATAAGAATCGTTGCTGCTTCTGGTACGATTAGTACTTGATACCCTCTTTCTGTGAATTCCTTTTCGATTTGCTGGATGGCTGTTGTTTTTCCAGCACAGGGTCCGCCTGTCAAGACAATTTTCTTTTTTTCCATTTTATTTCTTTCCTTTTCTATAGACTTTATTATAATAACAAGTTCCACAAAGCGGTACATATTCAATATTGGAACTTGCTCCATCAATTTCTACTTCTGCTCCTTTTATAGTAAACTCACCATTTACTTTCCTAGCATTAAATTTCGCTGGTGCTCCACATGTACATAATGAATTTGTTCCTAATTCTAGTCTTTCATCTGCTAATTCGATTAATCTTTTTGCTCCTGGAAACAATTCTCCTCGAAAGTTTGTTAACAGACCAAAACAAGTTATTGGAATATTAGCGTTTTTATTAATTGTCCATAATTCTTCTATTTGTTCCGGAGTTAAAAATTGAGCTTCATCTACAATTATATGATTACACTCATAAATTTTGTCAAACGTTTCTTCTGTTACAATTTTAGACGTTGGTGGCAATAAAATATCTACTGTCCTTGTTTGGTTTAATCTGTTAACTATTTGATTCTTACCTTTCGTATCTTGCCTAGGTTTAATTAATAATACCTTTTGACCAATTTCTTCTAAATCATGAATTTTTGAAAATATTCTGCTGGTTTTTCCTCCTTTCATAGCGCTGTAATAAAAGCATAATTTTTCTTGCATTTTCCTCCCTCTTCTTCTTTCTATTTAAACTTATAAATTTTTGCTTTTTTCTTCCCTTCAAATGTCTTTTCTTCTTCTGTTGCTATGATGATATTCATATTCAATATTTTTTTTCTAAAGTTTCTTCTATCTAGTTTCTTGTTTAAGATACTCTCATAAATCTTTTGTAATTCTGGTAGTGTGAATCCGTCTGGAAAAAAGACCTTTAATAAATCTGTTTTTAGAATTTCTTCTTTTAATGTTTTTATTGCGTCTGTTATTATTTCATTATGATCATATGCAAGTTGTGGTACTTCATCAATTTTAAACCATTCGGCATTGCTGGTTTTTAATGTGTCTTTTGCAATCTCTACTTTACTTGCATCAATCATACCAATATAGGTAATTGCAATCATTCTCATGACAGGTGACCTATCTTTTTTACCAAAGACTTTAGAGAATTTTACTTCAATATTTTTTAAACCTGTTTTTTCATAGATTTCTCTACTCAGTCCCGCTTCTAAGTCTTCATCGTTATAAAGTGCGCCTCCAGTTAGAGCCCAGGAATTTTTAAAAGGTTCATTTTTTCTTTTGACCAAAAGTACCTTTAAGTCTCCTTTATCTACAGTAAAGATAGAGGCGATGACATGAATACCTTGATGCTCATATTTGGGGTTAGTTACTTCCATCTTTCATTACTCCTTTCTACATTTTGATTATATGCGTACTTATATACACTTGTCAATTGATTTTCCATAAAAAAGAAAGTATTTTTTTACTTTCTTTTTATATCAACATATCTAATTTTTGATTGTCATTTTTTTACAAACTATTTACACACATTGGTCACTATATTCAGGATGTTTTTCTATCCAATGCGCTACATAACTACAAGTGATAACTGCTTTTTTATTTTCTGCTTTTAGTTTTTTAAATAGTTCCTCTACTAGGTGTGAAGCTATCTTTTTTCCCTGATAATCTGGATCCACATAAGTGTGATATATATCCACTGTATTTTCATCTATTGCTTTAAATTCAACTTCTCCTATTTCTATTCCATTCTCTTCGTAGACAATTCTGTTTTCTTCTATTTTCATATTCTTATCTCCTTATGTTTAGTATATCACATAATACTATATACTATAAAACACAGAGTTATCTTTTTCCTCTGTGTTTTATAGTATAGCTACTTCTTACACATTTGCTCTTGTTCCTAATACTTTTACTGGTGGTTGAGATTTTATGTCTTCTTTTGTTAGCATATAGTTAGCTATTAGTAAAGCCTCTCCTTTATAATCTCCAAAACCATCCACACCAATTTCTTGTCCAAGATTTATATTCATTGGATTTTGAATTCTATTTTGGTGAGCCAAACTAATACAACTATGAAAAGTTTTTAGTCCCATATCTAGATTATTTCTAGCTATATCGAAATAGAATTGGGAAAATTTATTTCCCATTTCTTTACTTAAATTGGCTTCTGCTTCTTCTTTTGCTTCTGGGTCTTTTTGATATATTTTTTGTAATTCTTGTTTTGCTTTGATAATTATATCTTTATAGAAGTATGTACCAGTTTCTTGCATCGGATATCCTAATTCTTCTAGAACTCTTAATACATCTATTTCTTGTTGTTCATCCTCTAGTAATGGCCCTATTAGCATTCCACATCTATATGCTTCATATTTTGAAGCCATAGAATCATAACACCCTGGGTGTTTGTTCATCATGTAAGTACTGCTATCAAATTTTACATTATTTTGCAATTTTCATCTCTCCCTTATTACTTTATGCTTTGCAAAATAAAAAAGCACAAAGTCTACTTATTGCTTAGCGACTCCGTACTTACTGCTTGTTCGTGTAGGTTTTATCCCGAGATAGCTCACAAATTACATTTGCTTATATCTCCTCGCTTGCTTTGATATTATAACAGATTGCATAAAAAAAGTCAATATTAGTAAATTCTTATGGAATATGATATACTATAATCGTTTTAGGAGGTTTATTATTATATGAATAAAAGTCAAGGACTTGCACAAATTATAGAATATGAACAGATGTTGAAAAGTGCAGGTTGTAGAACAGTTTACGAAGGAAATCAGAGTCAAGGCTTTCAACGATTAATGTTTGACCCTAACTCTGGATCTGTTTTTTCTGTTGAATTAGTCCCTGTTATGGAAAAGGTAGAAATTCGTTCTGCTAACTCACAGAAAAATGAGTTTGTAACTAGTTCTATTTTAGAAGGAATTACTAGTGGTGTTCCTTTATTTTCTCAATATAAAAAGGATAATTATTGGGATTTACCATTAATTTCACTAGAAGAAGAATATCATTTACCAGGATGTTCTCCTATGCATGCTAGAGTTTTAGCATTACCAGGAGCTCCCGTTGATGCGGATGAAGTTTATTTTCAAATTGGACTTATTCCTGGAGTGGATGATAAGCTTATTGCCTATGTTGAACAAGAATATTGTAATGATGTAAAGAAATATAATGATGCTGCTAATCAAATTTTACATGAAAAAATGGGGGCTTTGCCTGAAATTATTCAAACGCATTATCATTATCAACCAAATAAATATCTTGATGTTTATAGTATTCCAAAACAAATAAGAAGATAGTCGCTATCTTCTTTTTATTTCTTTTAATATTTCTTCCATGACCTTACCAATACTATCATAAATAACTAAATCACACCTTGTATCATATGGTGTTTTTTCTTTATTAATTAAAATCAAATGGTTCCCTTTAAAATAATTAATTAGGCCAGCTGCTGGATATACATTTAGAGAAGTTCCTCCTATAATTAGTACTTCTGCCTCTTTTACTTTTTCTATCGCTGTTATTAAATCTATTTCATTTAATTGTTCTTCATATAATACTACATCTGGTTTTATGATTCCTCCACAATTACATTTTGGTATACCTTCTGTAAAAAAGACTTTTTTGGCATCATAAAATTTATTACATTTCATACAGTGATTTCTTAATACTGAGCCATGCAATTCAATCACGTTTTTAGAGCCGGCCATTTGATGAAAGCCATCAATATTTTGAGTAATAATTGTATTTACAAGTCCTTTATTTTCTAGGGTTGCTAAAACATTATGAGCTATGTTTGGTTTATAATTTAGGCTATTTAACTTGTCTTTATAGAATTTGTAAAACTCTTCTGGGTGTTCTAGAAAAAAGTGATGAGACAAAATCTCTTCTGGTGGGTATTTATACTTTTCGTTATATAGTCCGTCTTTGCTACGAAAGTCTTTTAGGCCACTTTCTGTTGAAACCCCTGCCCCTCCAAAAAATACAGTATTAGATGAGTCAGTTATTATTTTTGCTAGTCTTTTAATTTTATCCATGATTTATTTTTTCTCCATCATCTTTCCTTGATATGGCTTTTCAATATTAAATTCACTATCAGAATGGATATTCACAGAGACTCCTAATTCTTCCATAATTCTGTGTGCTTGAAATGGACTTATATTTCGATCGTCATTACCATTATTGATTAATAAAATCATTTTATCTTCTAAGGCAATTACACCTAGTATCTTTCGCCCATCAACATTGTAGTTAAAAGGAATAGAGTTCGCACTGTAGTTTAAGTTTAGAAATCCTTGTAACAGCGGATAATAATCACAAGTGGTATTTCCTTGTTCTATACTATCATTTAGGGCATCCCTTAAAACATATTCTTCTCTTGCAAACCAAAGTTCTGGTATGTTTTCATCATCTTGTTCTTCTGTATATGAAATATCAAACTCTTCTGCTAGCTCTTTTGTTAAATCTTTGGAAAATGATACTTCATGGTATTTCAATTGTTCTTTTTCTAAATACTCTCTTATCTGATCTGCTGTTGCGATACCATCTTTCATTAATAATATTAATGCGTCATTACCATTTCCGGCATCATAATAAAGAGAGGTATCAAAATTTCTTTTTACCCTTTTTCCATTTAATTCAAAATTACATTCTAAGTTAGTAAAAAGAATTAAATCTCCTGTATCTGTTTTTACATTTTCTAAGGCAGTATATAATTCTTTGGGATATTTTTGAATTGCCCAGACATCTAAGTTCCTATTCATTCAATCACTTTCTTTTCTATTTTTTATTTTTATGTTTTAAAGCTGCTACTAATAATTTAGGATAGTCATAATTATCACTTTCTTTTTGTAGCATTCCAGATGTTGCTTGATAGATAATTTCTCCCTGTTCTATTAGCTCACCAGTACCATCAAAAAACATGGCATTACAAGCAGGATCTACAATAATATCGTCTTTCTTTGCATAAGCATGGTAATGTCCTCCAATAAAGACATTAGGTAAATAACTTACTATCGCTTGATACTCTGGATTTTGTTCTATAAATTCTGTTGTTCTATCAAAGCACATTCCTGTTAATGTCTTTTTAAAGATATATCTAGATTTCGTACTTGCAAAATAATCACTGGCTTTTCTTAATGAAATTCTTCCTAGTGAGGTATCTATATTATATTTTTTATTTTCTTCTTTTATGTCATTAACAAATGGCATTCTTTTTAATTCATTTGTATTTTCATCTTCTAAAAAACGATATAACATTTCGTGAAGAGCACTTTTTTCTTTAAAATTCTTTTGCTTTAAGAGTAATGAGATTTCCATTCTATGACTTTGATATAAATTGGGATAATTTTCAAAAAAAGTATCTACAAGATTTCCTGTTTCCTCAAAACTTAACCTGTTATTCTTGGCAAGCCACTTAAAATATATCAAGCATTCTCTCAGTCTATCTCTATCCGCAATTATTTCTCTATCTTCTAAATCTAATTCTTCTTCAATCCACTTTTCCATATATACCCCTTCTCAGGTTGTATATTATATCATATTTTCTTTTTAACGTCAATTTTAGGGGCTTTTAACTTATCTGTTTTCGATTCTATAAATCCTAATATTTCTTTTTGTTCTTGTGCCATGATATTATCTTCTTCCTCTTTGGTTAATTCTGCTTTATATTTATTCAATTCTTCAATCCATTGGATTGATGCTAGAGGATAGCCTTCATTTACTTTGTCACACCTAGTGTTACTAAAACATCTAGTACTTTTAGTTTCAAATGATTCTATTTTTTCATCGGTTGCGATAGCAATTCCCTTTTGGAAATAGCCACTTAGTTTTCCTGCTTTTCCATATTGGTTTACTAAGCCCGTATAATGTTCAATCATTTCTTCATCGTTTAGTCTTTTACCGTTTACTCTTCTTACATTTGTTTTTGGTTGTAAATTTTCTGGGACATTTTCTAAGAATAGCGCATCATCTAAAGCTATCGTTGGTAATTTACTTATTTCGTGATATGCTTTTGCCTTAATTATGGCGTTTTCCACTGGACTTTTTCCGGTTTCTTCTACATCGGTTGTAATTTCTAAATCTTTTAACGTTACTATTTCATATCCTCTTTCTTCCAATCTAGTTGCATATGCTTTTATTTTTGCTGGATTTGTTGTTGCAAATAAAACTTTCATAGCTTTTCCTTTCCCTTTTATCGTTTATTTTGATTATTTTTATGTTCACTAATATAACTATAATATTCGTCCATAATACTAAAACCAGTTTTAGAGGAAAGAAGACCAGTATCTATTCCTTCTAAATCTCCATATTTTTCAAGCATAGTAGAATACATCATATCTTTTACTTTTTCTTTCGTAGTGCTTTCTTGCCATTCATTTACTTCATCTATCCTTTGCAAACAACAAGCAATCTGCAAAGCTCTGATTTGATCTGCAAAAAAGGGATATTTACCATTTCTTTTTAGTTCTTCTTCTAATTCGTCCGCTACGACAAAGATATCAGTAATTTTATCATTTTCTTTAAAGTTTTTAGCAGAAACTCCATCGCTTACATCTCTTCTATAAAAATAATTAGCTGTTGGTTTACTTATTACGGTATTAGCTTCTAAAAACCTAGTAAAGCTAAACGCAATATCTTCCCAAGCACTAACATCTAAGAATTTATAATTTTTTACAGTATCTTTTCTAAATAGTTTATTACATAGTGATGGACTTTCGAAAAAAACTTGATCTGGATTATCCATAGGATGAATTATTGTTGTAGATTGTTTACCTATGAATGTTAAATCTTTTTTGCGATATTCATTACCTTTCACAAAACTTAATCCTGTTACTATCAGTTCTGGCATATTGTTTTCTACTGCTGCTTGATACAATTCTTCATACATTCCAGGATTTACATAATCGTCACTATCTAAAAAGGCGATATAGTCTCCTTCTGCTAGTTCTATCCCTCTATTTCTCGTTTCACTTTGTCCTAAGTTTCTTTCATTTCTATATACCTTTACATTAGGATATTTCTTTTGATACTCAGCTTCTATCTCTGGACTGTTATCAGTTGAAGCATCATCGATTACAATTATTTCAATATCCTTTTCTGTTTGCTCTACTAAAGAGTCTAAGCAATCTCTTAATTCTTGTTCAGAATTATATACCGGTACAATTACACTTACTTTTGGCATTTAATTCACTTCCTTAAAATATTCTAACATAGCTTTATTCATTTTTTTACTACAATTTAAATCTGGCCTTACTACATTAAAGCAATGATATAATTTTCCTTCTTCTTTCTTTTTACAATAATAACTCTCATGCGGATGATTTATCGTTGTTAACCAAGAATCAAACTCTTTACAATTCATATAATTTACATCTTCTTCAGCACTCATAATATAAATAGGTGGCATATCTTTATTCCACAATTTCTTTATATCTATGTAACTTTCTATTTCTTCACAATTATTTAGAAGCATTCTTCTATTTTCTTTATTAAATGCTCTCATTGTTGTTGGAAACATATTGATTGATGCTTGTGTTCCTGTTAATCCTAAGGCTTTTATTTTTACTTTTGGCACAGACACTTCATAAGCCTTTTGCATGTCTTCATTATTCCAAAGCAGACTGATTAATATTACTAAGTCTGATCCTGATGAGTCACCAGTCAAAAATATTTCCTTTTGATTGTATTTTTTTGTTATTTCATTAATCGCAACCATACAGTCTTGAACTTGTTTTTTTAGATTAGCTTCTGGTAGATAGTGATAATTTAATGTTGTGACAATATAACCACTCTTAGCAAGATATGCTGCATAATACTTATTGCAACTTTTATCTCCACCAGCGAATGCTCCACCATGAATATTAATAATCATCGGACTTTTTTCTTTATTTTCTTCTACATAAATACAATCATAAGTATCTAGTGGATCTTTTGTATTTCTATATGGTATATTTTCTTCTATTTGCACTTCGTTATCCCATATTAATTCTTTTTGTTTTTCCTCTACACTTTTTAATTGTCCATCATAAATTTTAAAAATTATTTTATTTATTAAACCCATTTTCTCCTCCATTATATATTAAATCTTTTTGTTAACTCTTCTATTACTCTATCATGACAAAAAATAATTAATCCTAATAATACTAATCCATCCAATAATAAACACATATAAGATAAAATATTTGTTGTTGTTAAATTCAGTATTAGCAACACTCCTGGAATTAAACCTATTAGGCAATCTAGTAATAGTAATCCTAGAAAACGATTGATGTATGAATCTTTTAATACTAACATTGTAATACTATTAAATACAAATATAATAATACATACTATAGGTATTATGTAGGTTGTAATAATTAAACTTCTAGTTAGAAAAAACCAAATAAAAGTTAATAGTAAGATAATAATAAAATATTTATTCATCTTTTTTAGTACATCTTTATACCTTTTTATAATATACAGTACCAATATATCCGAAGTTACTATTCCCAGTACTACATATTTTGTGACTGTGAATTGATTATGTATTATATATTCTACAAAGGCGAAAATCAAACTTAAAGAAATCGATACAAACAATAAAATCTTATATAATATATTTTCTTTTTTGGCTATTATCTTTGGAAATGGTGAAGGCGTCTTTTTACCAATTAGTTCTCCCTGACATAATGGACATCTCTTGATATTACCAGTATATGATATTTGACACTTATTACATTTCCTCATAATTCGACTCCTCATTTATATTTATTGTTCCCTCAATACCATTTTCAGAAAAGAAACGACAAAAATTCTTTATAACATCATTATTTGTATATCTTGAAGAGATTCCTATTGATAAGTCATCTTGATAAGAACAAATTGTTAATTGCAGATATTTTGTGGTTGTTAAAACATTGAAATTTCTAATATAAGATTCTATTTTTTTATCTACTGTTATTTTCCCAATGTTTGATACACTCGAAGTAGTACTACTATTAATCACATTATCAGCAATTCTTAATGCAAAGTCTTTCACAATAATTGGAACTATACGTACAGCTACGTTTTTTTCAACAGCAATCATTTGATTCATTCTGATTTTTAATTGATCTTTTGTGGTTTCTTCTTTTAATTGGTTATCTACACTTTTTAAAATAGCCTCAAAATCATCACTTTGATTATTATCATAAATTACAGTAATTAGTCCAAAGAAATTTCTGGATGTAAAAGATGGAAAATAGCTTCGTAAATCTACTGGAACATCGATTTTTATTGCTTTCTTCTTATCTATTTCATGCATTCTTTTTTGATAGGCTTGAATTAATACAGCAATTAATAGTGTAGTTATTGTTACATGATATTTTTTAGCAAGCTCTTGGACTTTTTTAGTGGATATATGATATTCCATATAAGTAGTGCCCTTTTTCTTTCTTCCTCTATCATGGTATATTTTCCTTTTAGAAACCCTTCTTGTTTTTGGACCAGTATAATACTTATCAAAACTATTTTCAGTTTTTTCATAACTTGAAGATATATCATCTGGTTTTAAATCTTTTATTTTATATTTTATTTTTAAATATTGATATATTAGGCTCTTAAATAAAATTAAACTTCCTCTACCATCAGATAAAATATGTGACACTTCTAAATTGATTCTGTTTTTATAATAATTTACTCTAATTAATAAATCATCACCATCATGATACATTTTGTCACAAATAGGTCTATTTTCTTCTTCTACTATTATTTGTTTATCTGATTGTTCTAGATAGTACCAAA
>ENA-OROM01000126-OROM01000126.1-human-gut-metagenome-genome-assembly--contig:-NODE-126-length-102599-cov-10.000332_pt1 | contig 102599 bp, 141 predicted proteins | sample MGYA00242129_ERZ509050 | MGnify/ENA primary metagenome ERZ509050 (study PRJEB26280, sample SAMEA2338701) | human gut metagenome | biome: human gut; feature: human-associated habitat; material...
CTTTGCGTTAATGTCATCTACAGATTTCTTATTTAATCCCATGGTATTAACCTCCAATTATTTTAGTATCTAAAAAGGGCCCGGTCCTTGTAAGACCGGACCCTGATAGGTCTTTACGCGTTAACGCCTGTCGGCTTATGCTAACTCGCTGAAGTACTTGATGGTACGAACCATCTGAGAGGTGTAGCTGTTCTCGTTATCATACCAGGATACAACCTGTACCTGAGTATTGCCATCTTCCATAGGAGCAACCATGGTCTGAGTTGCATCGAAGATGGAACCGTAGGTGCTGCCTACGATATCGGAAGATACGATCTCATCGGTGTTGTAACCGAAGGACTCGGTAGAAGCAGCCTTCATTGCTGCGTTGATCTCTTCCTTGGTTACAGCGCCCTTAACTACTGCTACCAGAATGGTGGTAGAACCGGTAGGGGTCGGAACACGCTGAGCGGAGCCGATCAGCTTGCCGTTCAGTTCGGGAATTACCAGGCCGATTGCCTTAGCTGCACCGGTAGAGTTGGGAACGATGTTGCAAGCGCCTGCACGGCTTCTTCTCAGATCGCCCTTTCTCTGAGGTCCGTCAAGGATCATCTGGTCACCGGTATAAGCGTGAACAGTGGTCATGATACCGCTCATGATAGGTCTGCAATCGTTCAGAGCCTTAGCCATAGGTGCTAAGCAGTTGGTGGTGCAGGAAGCTGCGGAGATAACGGTATCTTCGGGCTTCAGGGTCTTGTGGTTAACATTGTATACGATGGTAGGAAGGTCGTTACCTGCGGGAGCAGAAATAACAACTTTACGAGCACCGGCAGTGATATGTGCGGAAGCCTTCTCCTTAGAGGTGTAGAATCCGGTACACTCCAGAACTACATCAACCTTTAATTCACCCCAAGGAAGCTTGCTTGCGTCAGCCTCTTTGTAGATGGTGATGGTCTTGCCGTTAACGGTGATGCTGTCCTCGCCAGCCTCAACGGTGCTTGCATACTTGTAAACACCCTGAGAAGAATCATACTTCAACAGATGTGCCAGCATCTTAGGGCTGGTTAAATCGTTGATTGCTACTACTTCATATCCTTCTGCATCGAACATCTGTCTGAATGCAAGACGACCAATACGGCCAAAACCATTAATTGCTACTCTTACTGCCATTTTAGTTTCCTCCTAAAATTTTAATTTTATATCTTTTGGCTTTCCGTTATTCACAGATTGTCAAAATTTTATCAGCAAAGACATTTTACCTAATTCCTGATTATAATTCAAGATGTAAATGAAAAATATTTGTGATTTTGTGGTAAATTTTACAGTTTGTTTAGAAATGCTATGGTTTTTCCCTTCATTTTTGCTATAATAGGTTCGTATTATGATAACCAGAAAGGATGAAAAATATGTCTATCAAAGCAGATTGTCATCTTCACTCTTCTTTTTCGGGAGATTCCCAGGCTCCCATGCCGGAGATGATCGATAAAGGTCTCGCTCTGGGACTGGAGACCATGTGTTTTACCGAGCATAACGATTTTGATTATCCCCGCACCGAGGAAGGACCGGGAACAATCTTTTTACTGAATACGGATTCCTATCTGTACGACGTGCTCCGCTGCCGCGCGAAATATGAAGGGAAAATGCGGATCCTCTTCGGCGTGGAGCTGGGATTGCAGCCTCCTCTGGCCGACCGCAACGAAGATTTTATTTCCGCCTATGATTTTGATTTCGTCATCGGCTCCACTCATCTCTGCAAAGGAATGGATCCCTATTATCCGGAATATTTCGAGAAATTTTCCTCCGAGGAAGAAGCCATCCGGGCTTATTTTGCAGAGACACTGGAGAATCTGAAATGCCATGACGATTATGATGTATTGGGACATCTGGACTATATCGTCCGTGTGGCTCCCACCAAGGACAAGAACTATTCCTATGACAAATATAAGGATGCCATTGATCCGATCCTGGAGCTTTTAGTGCAGCAGGGAAAAGGTCTGGAACTGAACACCGGAAGCTTCCGCTACGGTCTCAGACAGCCTCATCCCTGTACCGATGTTCTGCGCCGCTATCATGAGCTGGGCGGTGAGATCATCACCGTAGGAACCGATGCCCACAAACCTCAGGATGTGGGATCCTATCTGGATCTTGCCTCCGAGATCCTGCAGCTGTGCGGTTTCAAATATTACACAATCTACGAAAAGCGCAGCCCGGAATATCACAAGCTGTAATTTTCTTTATTCCCTATCCTCCAAGCTGAATGTGTTCCTTCATCAGCTCGCGAAGCAACGCATCCGCTGTCCATGAGACATTATACGGTGTCACAATCGCCTTCAGGGCAACCGGTGGTAAGCCGGTTGCCTTATATTCTGCCAGGAATGCATCCACCTGTTGCGAATCCATTCCGGAAAACACCAGCATTTCCATTGCAAAATCAGGACCGTTATATATTTTTCCATTCTTATGAAAACCGCTGATTTCCGCCAGTGTTCCGATCTTCTGTCCATAGTCCCTGCGCTTCACCGCCGTCACATCCACACCTATTTTCTCCGCTGCCACACGCACAGCCCGGTCTTTTTGTGTACTCACGCCAAACAATAATATTTTTGCCATTATATTTCCTCACAGTCCATCACCCGGAAGCCGTTCTTTTCCAGCAATTGTGCAAATACTCCCTGTCCGGGGATGAGTTTACCGGTAAAGTTTCCATCATAAATCTGCTTTACGCCGCAGCTGGGGCTTCGTGACTGTAAGATTGCCAGATCGATGCCATTCTCTTTGGCGATCCGCAGAGCCTCCTCTGCGCCTTCCCGAAACTGCCTGTCCACATTTACGCCTTTACAGTTTATGACCTCACCGCTCACGATCTCCGACGGATTCCTCGGGGTCGGAAGTCCTCCTAGCACCTCAGGACATACCGGGATCACCTCATGCCCTTCCAGATATTTTGCCACACGCTCGCTGTAATTATTTTTCCCGTTATATTTACAGTTTTCGCCCAGCAGACAGGCACTGACCAGTATTTTCATCGTAATCTCCAGCTTTCCGTTATGATGTCTGTTACAGCAACGGCGCGATCAGCCGCATGATACACTGCCAGCCTCTCACTGCTATATTTTTCCTTCCATCCCGGTATTTATCGGTGACTTCCTCACTATCCTGTATCAGCTTATCAAAATCCGCCTCAATATCCCGGATGGCATCACAGCCGTGCATCCACACACCGTTTTCAAAATGATGATACAGGCTCCGGTAATCCATATTGATGGTACCGACGGTCGCCGTATCCTCATCGCAGAGCATCTGCTTCGCATGCAGGAAACCCGGGGTATATTCATAAACCCGCACACCCTGGCGCACCAGTCCGGAATAATAGGATCTGGTCACACCGTAGATTACTTTTTTATCCGGAATACCGGGGGTAAATACCCGTACATCCACGCCACGTTTTGCCGCCAGTCCCAGCTCTCTCGTCATCTCATCACTGATGATCAGATAAGGAGTTGCCACATAGAGGCGTTTTTTCGCTGTCTTGATCAGGTTCAGGTAGACATTCTCTCCCACCGGCTCTCCGTCCAGAGGAGAATCCGCATAGGGCTGTACATAGCCGGACGCCTTCTGCACATTTCCGTCTTCCACACCTTCCTGCGACGCCTTCAGATACTTTTCATAATCCGTGTCCGCCTGTCCCATAACATTCCACATTTCCAAGAACATCATGGTAAAGTTCTGTACCGCTCTGCCGGTCAGCTTCACTCCGGTATCCTTCCAGTAACCGTAAGGATGCGTGATATTGAAATACTCGTCCGCCAGGTTATATCCACCGGTGAATCCCACTTTTCCGTCGATGACCATGATCTTACGATGATCGCGGTTATTCATAAAAATATTTAAAAAAGGCACTACATAGTTAAATACCCGGCACTGTACACCAATGGCATTCATGCGGTCTATAAAGCTTTTATCCAGAAAGCCGATACAGCCCACATCGTCGTACAGGATACGGACTTCCACGCCCTCAGCAGCCTTTCTTGCCAATACATCCCTCAGCCGTGCAAAAGCCTCCGCCTCCTCTATGGCATGATATTCCAGGAATATAAAGTGCTTTGCCTTCTCCAGCTCCTTAAGCTGTTCCTCGTATCCCAGATAAGCTTCCGGATAGAATTTCACAGCTGTTGCGTCATACACCGGATAATTACCATACTTCCAGATATAATGGCATTGATTTGCCATCAGAGGATCTTCCTGCTCCAGCTGCTGCAATATTGTCTCATCCTGAGCATTCAGAGGAATCAGTTGTGCATCCACACCCTCAAATTTCCGGATGATTTTGTGCATAGCCTCTTTATGTCCGAACAATCCGTAAATACACAGACCGAACACCGGAAAAGCCAGAATCACAATGATCCACGGCATCTTAAACGCAGCATTGGTATGTTTCCCGTAGATCCGGAGTGCCACAGCCAGCGCCAACAGGCTGGTGAACAATGAGATCACGGAAGAATACTGGTTCAGTCTGATCATCAGTATCAGGATCCACAGAATCTGTAAAAGCACTGCGATCGCTGCGAACGCTATCCTTCCTATACTGTTTTTTACATTTCCTTTGACTTCCGAACGCATCTGTTTTTTCTCGCCCATAATGTCCTCTTTTCTCTTTCGTCCTGCCAGATCATAAGTAATCTCCCCCTCACAGACTGCCTGCACTGCGCACAGACAGTCATGACATCATTCTATGATGCCAGGGTCTAAGGGGCTAAGCCCACATGAGCTTGCTCATAAGTGGGTGAAAGACCTTGGGCCCCGCCCCGATATGAGCATAAAAGTGGGATGATAATCCCACGATATGCGAATATTGGGTAGGGTGCTATGTGCCAGTGGCACATGTCTAGCACGGGCCGAAGCGGAGCGGAGACGTGGGAGTGCGCAGCACGGAACAATCCGTAGGCATCAAAGTCGGGGGCTTTCGACCCCGACATCATTCTATGGGGGATTGTTTTATGGTATAACATTTTTGCAAAAATCTCAATAGGTCTATGGACTACAACTGTCCTCTTTTGTCTGCCTAACCACAGCTTCTGTCACACAGTACCACCACTGTAGACGGCGTGGTCTGGGCCGGAATGCTTCTCGTGGAGGAAGCATAGCTGACTACCAGATTGTGATTAGCAGGACTCGCCTGGAAATACTGGTTGTTCACAGTACGCACATCCACAGTGCCATCCAGATTCAGCTGCAATGTCTGCTCCTCATTAGTCAGTGAATTGTTGTAGTAGCTCACATCCACATGCCGGTCATTCCGATCTTCCGCTACTACCACTGCGGTATACTGAGGCGGATAGATCAGGGGCATGGGTGCATCATTGCGATACCAGAAGGTTGCCATCATTCCCACCGACAGTGTAGTGAAATCCACCACATACGTATCCGGGTTGATGAAAAAGTTCACCGTGTTGCCGTCCGTATCCTCGATTGTAGCGAACAAAAGGCATCCATCGGCTCTGCGGCCACCCTGTCCTGCCGGTACCAGATCCACAATGGTTCCCTTCATGGAGCCGAAACTGCTTCTTCTCATAGGTCTCTGAAATGAAAAACGATAATCCATAAACACTCCTGCTGTTGTTAAAAGCTTTCTACTATTATATGCACGTCGGTGCCACTGTTGTCATACGCCGTGATAAAAATGCAGGACCACTATTGTAACAATAGTGATCCCGATCTTTTCCGCTATACAAATCTTTGTATCCGTAGGACACAGAGACCTCCTCTTTGAGCGCTTTCCTACAGAATAATGGTTCCGCCGCCCAGTACATGCTCATCCTGATAAAATACCATGGCCTGCCCCGGTGTTGCGGCACGTACCGGTGCGTCAAAGGTACAGAGCACTTTACCGTCCGGCTGTTTTGTCAGAGTTCCGTATTCTCCCTTATGGTTGTAACGGATCTTCGCCAATACTCTGGTGGGCTCTGTCAGATCTTCCACTGTCATATAATTCACATGATCGCACAGCACTTTATCCGTAAAGAGTTCCTGATTGGAACCGATGACGACTTCATTGGTCTCGGGACGGATGGCGGTGACAAACACTCTTTCCCCCATAGGAAGTTCCAGTCCTCTGCGCTGTCCCAGTGTATAATGGGTAATGCCCTTATGCCGGCCTAAGATCCTGCCGTCCTCCGTGACAAAATTGCCCGGTCCCGGCACCTTTTCGCCGGCTTCTCTGTCAATAAAGGAAGCATAATCATTGTCCGGCACGAAACAGATCTCCTGACTGTCCGGCTTATGCGCCACCGGAAGTCCCGCCTCCTCTGCCAGGACGCGGATTTCATCCTTGGTATATTCACCCACCGGCATCAGGGTATGTGCCAGCTGCTCCTGGGTCAGATTGTACAACGCATAGGTCTGATCCTTGGCTGCGGTAACGGAATTACGGATGGCAAAACGGCCATTCGGCAGCCTGTCAATCCTCGCATAATGTCCCGTGGCAATATAATCCGCCCCGATCTCCAGGCTTCTCTGCAGCAGGGATTCCCACTTCACATAACGGTTGCAGGCAATACAGGGATTGGGGGTATGGCCTCTTAAATACTCTGCCACAAAATAGTCCATGACATGGCATTTGAATTCCTTCTTAAAGTTCATGACATAATAAGGAATCTCCAGTCTCTGTGCTACTCTTCTGGCATCATCCACCGCCGACAGTCCGCAGCAGCCGCCGTTGGCTTCCTTGGCTGCTTCCTCTTCGTCCTGCCAGATCTGCATAGTGACGCCGATCACGTCATAGCCCTGTTCCTTCAATAACATGGCTGCCACGGAGGAATCTACTCCCCCGGACATGCCTACTACTACTTTTTTCTTCATAGATCTTAATAATCTTCCTCTTCTTCGCCCTCACTGATGTCATTCTTGGGCTTCTGCAGTCCTTCGATGGTGATATGGTTCTTCTCTGCATAATCCCACAGTGCTGCATGAATCGCTTCCTCTGCAAGCAGTGAGCAGTGTACCTTTACGGGCGGCAGTCCGTCCAGAGCCTCCATTACAGCCTTGTTCGTTACCTGTAATGCTTCCTGAATGGTCTTACCCTTTACCAGTTCGGTAGCCATGGAGCTGGTAGCTACGGCAGCGCCGCAGCCGAAGGTCTTGAACTTTGCTTCCCGGATGATCCCGTTCTCGTCAATGTCCAGGAACATTCTCATAATATCTCCGCACTTTGCATTGCCCACGGTACCTACGCCGCTGGCATCCTCGATCTCCCCTACATTTCTGGGGTTCTGAAAGTGGTCCATTACTTTTTCACTGTACATGTATCTGTTATCCTCTTCTTTCTCACTTAATTGTTCTTCTGGCTTTTCAGGAAATCTTCATATAAAGGAGACATATCCCGCAGTCTCTGTACGATTTTCTTCACTTCTTCCGCCACGATGTCCATCTCTTCCTTCGTGCTTTCCTCAGATAAGGTCAGACGCAAGGAGCCGTGTGCTTCCTCATGCTTTAAGCCGATAGCCAGCAGTACATGGGAAGGATCCAGAGATCCGGAAGTACATGCGGAACCGCTGGAAGCGCAAATGCCCTTCATATCCAACATGATCAACATGGATTCTCCTTCGATGAACAGGAAGGAGAAGTTGATATTGTTCGGAAGTCTCTTCGTGCGGTGACCGTTCAGCCAGCAGTGAGGGATCTCGTTCTCCAGACGTCCGATCAGATAATCCCGCAGTTCGATCTCCTTGCGGGTCTTGGTATCCATAATACGCATAGCGCGCTCTACAGCAGCACCCAGTCCCACGATACCAGGAATGTTCTCTGTACCGGCTCTGCGGCTTCTCTCCTGTGCTCCGCCATGTACAAAGGAACGGATCTTCACACCCTTGCGGATATATAAGAAGCCGATACCCTTGGGGCCGTTTAATTTGTGGCCGCTGGCACTGAGCATGTCGATGTGCATTTCATCCACATTGATGGGAACCTGTGCATACGCCTGTACCGCATCGGTATGAAACAATACACCGTGCTCCTTCGCGATCTCACCGATCTCGGCAATGGGTTCAATGGTACCGATCTCGTTATTTGCAAACATTACACTGATCAGAATCGTGTCAGGGCGAATGGCTGCCTTCAGCTCGTCCAGACTGATCAGTCCGTCTCTGTCCACATTCAGATAAGTGATCTCAAAGCCTCTCTTCTCCAGATACTCACAGGTATGGAGAATGGCATGATGCTCGATCTTCGTGGTAATGATATGTTTTCCCTTGGAAGCATAGGCTTCTGCGGTAGCTTTCAGCGCCCAGTTATCGGACTCGGAACCGCCGGCAGTAAAATAGATCTCTTCCGGCTTTGCACCCAGACTGTCTGCGATGGTCTGGCGGGCATGATCCATGGCCTTCTTGCTCTCGGCACCCAGACTGTAGATGGTGCTGGCATTGCCGTAGTATTCACTGAAGTACGGAAGCATCGCATCCACGACCTCCGGTGCCGTTTTGGTAGTTGCTGCATTATCTAAATATATCATATTGCCTCATTTCCGCATATTTTCATGCTTATTTCACTGTTATTCATGATAGCATTCACCGCGCAGTTCTGTCAACAAGGTGGATGGAATATACTTTTGCAAGATCTTTTATCTGCAAAGGATCCAACGAAAAGCTATGAAGCATGCCAAACGTCATCCTCTGATCTTCGGTACTCTGATTCTGACGATCACCGGTCTTATCACCCGCATCATCGGTTTTTTCTACCGGATCTACCTGTCCAGGCTCTTCGGAGAAGAAGGAATGGGGATCTATCAGCTGCTCAGTCCCGCACTGTCTCTCTCCTTTTCCCTGACAGCTGCCGGCTACCAGACCGCCATCTCCAAATTCGTTGCCGCCAATACTGCGGGGCGGCGTTCCGATGACCTGAAAACGCTGCTGACCGGGGCAAGCATCACGCTCCCTCTGTCCCTTGGAGTCAATGCTGTCCTGTTTCTCGCCGCAGAACCCATAGGAATCTTCCTGTTAAAAGAAGCCCGTACCATATCCATGCTGCGGATTCTGTCCTTCTCTATTCCTTTTGCCGCGCTGCATGCCTGCATCAACGGCTATTTCTATGGAAAAAAGAAAGCTTCCGTTCCTGCCCTCACGCAGCTTCTGGAGCAGCTGGCCAGAGTCGGCTGTGTCTTTCTCGTCACCGGAGCCGATCTGTCTGAGGGGCGCACCCCCTCCATCAATGCGGCCGTCTTAGGTCTGACCGTCGGCGAGCTTCTGTCCATGCTGATCGCTCTGATCTGCCTGTACATACACCTGTATCCGGATGCCTCTGTTCTTTCCCTGCAAAATATCTGTCCTTCTTCCGCGGTCTACCGGGATCTGTTGGGCATGGCACTGCCCCTGACCGCCAATCGTATCGTTCTGAATATTTTGCAGAGCATCGAAGCTGTCTCCATTCCCCAGAAACTTCTGCTCTACGGTTATGATACCACCACAGCCTTAAGTGTATACGGCGTACTCACCGGTATGGCCATGCCCATGATCTTTTTTCCCAATGCTCTCACCGGTTCCGTGGCGGTCCTTCTCCTCCCCACCATCTCCGAAAATCATGCAAAAGGTGACCGGGAAGCCGTATGGAACGACACTCTGCGTACCGTAAAATACTGCAGTCTCATGGGCTTTCTTTGTCTGTGCGGTTTTCTTTTTCTGGGGGATTGGATGGGAACCGAATTGTTCCACAGTGAACTGGCCGGGCATTTCATCGTGACGCTGGGATTCATCTGTCCTTTTTTGTATCTGGATACCACGCTCTCCAGCATTTTGCAGGGTCTTGGCATGGCGGGACGGATCTTTTTCTCCAACGTGGTCTGCCTTTTAATCCGGCTGTTGTTCGTATTTTTTGCCATTCCCGTGATCGGTATGCAGGGATATCTGTGGGGGATTCTGGTCAGCCAGCTGGTACTTGCCGGAATCTATTTTTTCTGTCTGTACCGTTTCTTCCGCCAAAACACAGTTTTCTGAATTTATCGCATAAAAATACCTCCCTGTCCAACTTATGCCGGGCAGACGGAGGTGTGCTATTCCGTAAATACAGAAGTCCTGTTCTGATTTTAATTGTGATTCTTATCGTTGAGAACACTCTTCAGCTCATCCATGAAGGTATTCACATCCTTGAATTCTCGGTAGACCGAAGCAAATCTCACATAAGCGACCGCATCCAGATCCTTTAACTTATTCATCACAAGCTCACCGATGGTGCCGCTGGGGATCTCCCGTTCTTCCCTGTTGAAAATCTCGTTCTCCACCTCATCCACCAAAGTCGTGATCTGCTGTGCGCTGACCGGACGTTTATGACAGGCTCTGAGCACCCCTGCCTCGATCTTGGCACGGTCATAGGCCTCTCTGTTATTATCCTTTTTAATAATGATCAGCGGAATCGTCTCGATCTTCTCGTAAGTGGTGAATCGCTTGCCGCATTCATCACATACACGACGGCGGCGAATGGAGTTGTTATCTTCCGCCGGTCTCGAATCGATGACTCTGGTATTTTCATGGCTACAGAACGGACATTTCATAGGCATCCTCCTTATAAAAACCACGTGTTATTTATGTTAAGATTATAGAAGATTCAGCAGTTAATGTCAACTAAAATTATGTCCGGTCCAATCTGTCTGATGTCCTTATACGGGATGACGATATTCGGCTCACAGCGCAGGAATCCCAGCCACTGGTTTCCACCCGGCACCATGATCTTACAGATACATCCGCTGCACTCATCGAACTCCAGATCACATATATGCCCCAGCTTTTTACAGTCTCTGACATTGATTACATCTTTGCATTTTAACTCGGAAAAAAGCATACTCTGCTCCTCCCGTTTTCTTTCTATTTATTATATGATACCGCTCCGTTTCCCGTTCGGGAAAAACTGGAAAATCTTTCTTGCCGGTATAGTCACTGACTCTCCTGTGAATACTGTAGTTATCAAAAATCAGCAACGATTCAGAAAACTTGGGAGGTCTCTATGGTACAGGGAAAAGTAGAAATCTGCGGTGTCAATACAGCAAAACTGCCTTTGCTAAAGGCAGCGGACAAGGAAGCTCTCTTCGCAAAGATCCGGGAGGGAGATACCGCCGCCAGAGAGACCTACATCGAAGGCAACCTGCGTCTGGTCCTGAGCGTGATCAAACGCTTTTCCGGCAGTGCGGAAAATGTGGACGATCTGTTCCAGATCGGCTGTATCGGTCTGATCAAGGCCATCGACAATTTTGATTCCACGCTGGGTGTAAAATTTTCCACCTACGCGGTTCCGATAACAATAGGTTCTGCTAAAAATTCTTTAATTGAATTTCAACATCACCATTGACAATCACAATCCTTGATATTATGCTTTTTAATATATTGTTTTTCTCTTTCTTGTCGATATGCGCCCACACATCGGCAAGTTTTTTTATGTTCTCGTAAACAACTTCTTTCTTCTGACTGTTTCTTTCGTTTTTTTCTTCCTCGGTTATCTTTACTTTCATTTCAGAAATGCTTTTTTCAGTGTTCTTAATCATTTCTAAAACTGTGTCATTTCCATCGGAATAAAGAACATATAGCCTTTTTAATTTCACCTGTTCTTTTTCAAATTGTGACTGCATTATTTCAAGTTTGCTTTGCTTTTCAATAGGCTTGCACTCTGAAAGATTTAAGGATATTTTTAAAATTTCACTTTCTACCTGTTTTTCAATATCAGCAGCCCATTCCAAAGAATTGTTACAGTCGGGATTGAAATTAGGCAAATACTTCATTGCTTTATCACGAGAACAGCAATATATTTTATGCTTTCCGTGCGTCCACTTCTGATACCGCATCTTGCATCCACACACACCACAATAGCACAATCCTGTTAACAAGTTGGCATCCGTATGACAAGCAGTTTTGTTTTTCCTACGTGATTTTCTGATTTCCTGTGCAAGTTCAAACCTTTCTTTATCAAAAATAGGTTCATGAAGTCCTTGATATACATTCCCTTTATATGGGATCATACCTATATTGACAACTCCGGTAAGCACATTTCTTACAAGTACCTCACTGTGAAATCCTAATGATTCCTTGATATATAAATCAGAATAACCACCAATAAACATATCAAGTGCTCTGTTTGCTTGTTCCTTACGTTCTGGTATAGGAATGAGTATTCCTTTCTCCTTGCTATAATTATAGCAATACGGAGTATTAGCACCACCAATCCAGTAACCTTGTTTGATTCGCTCCAACATACCGCCACGCATACGAAGCATCATAGTATTTTTGTCAAGTTGTGCAAAAACAGCCATCATCTGTGTGTATGCCTGCTCCATAGGGCTGTCATAACTTACACTGTCATGGACACATTTGAATAACACTTGGTTTGGTTGAAAAACTCTTTCAATTATGTATAATCCATCAATCATACTTCTTGAAAGCCTGTCTAATTTAAACGCAACAACACATTTAACACGTTTTTTTATGCAGTCGTTAATAAGTCTTTGCAATTCCGGTCTATCCATATTTGCACCGGTATATCCATCATCAACATACCAGTCAGCTACAACCAGTTCATTTTTCCGGCAAAAAAGCTCTATGTCTCTTTTTTGACTATCAAGACCGTTGCCTTCTTCTGCCTGTTTTTCCGTGGAAACACGCATATATGCGACACATTCCATTTTATTTACACTCCTTTCAATATATAAAGAATGTGCCGTATTTATCATACATACGACACATTCTAAAGCCTTTTTACAATGGTGTCAACAGCATATGGATGCTATAATCTCAATAATTTCTTTTGGCAGAGAAACATCTTCAATATCAACATCTTTGCCGTCTTGTGTAACTCTAACCATTTTTTACCTCCAGTCTGTTTATTTTTTCATAAACCTTTTTAGATATTCTGTTGACCGTTCTGTCACATACATTAATCTTTTGTGCTGTTTCTGTAATAGTTTTTCCGCAAGAAAGCATTTTAAACACTTTCTCTTCCTCTTCCGTGAAATTGGCGTTCCGGAAGATTTCTTCAAGTTCTGGCTTAGTCAGTTTTGACAACTTCATAAGCCAGTCTCCTTTTCTAAATTTCAGTTTAGATGTTCATAACACCAGACTTCCATCCTGCTTTTTTAGCCTCTTCTGAAAGAATCTCATTTTCTTCAGCTATAGCCATTTTTCTTTGTTGTTTTTCTAAACAATATATTGATAAAATTTCATCCACCAACTCATTAATACTACATAACATATCTCCGTCAACCTCTTCGGTTCGTTCTGCATCATTTAAAATATTTTTTATATCTTCTGCACATTCATGTATTTTTCTCATACAAATGCCTCCATAAATCTTAATATTTCAGTTTACTGATCCTTATCTCTTGCTATTGCTTCCCGAATCCTGTCTGCAAACAGAGCGCAGGCTTCATCTACCGATGCAATATTATCTCTTATATCCTGAGTTGGTATATCAAGTTCTTTTCCAAGTTCATAGAGTACCTCGCAGACACCATCTGTATAAGTTGCCTCCTGCGCCGATTTCTCATAATTTGAACATTCAAAAAGACTTTCAGCAATATCAAGTCCTTTGTTCAGTCCCTCCATGTAAGATCTTTCTTTTTCCGATCTAAGCTGTGACGCTCTTTCCTGTATTGCTCTTGAATCATTGATTGCTTTGAGAGCCTTGTCCGTATCAATATTTGTTGCTTTATACATTTTTTCTACCTCCATTAAATTCTAATTCAACTGCTTAATTGTCAGAAAAATAATCGAATACAATTCTTGCTTTTTTAGAGATTTCTTTGCCTATTTCCTCTTGCTGTGTTCCCTTCGTAAGCGTTTCTATTATCATTAAAAGCACATTTTCTGTATTGTAACGAAAGTCAATATGATTACCAATCAAACGATTATTAGACCATGCGCTATGTGATATTTCCTCGACAGTGGGAATTTCAGCTATTTTATCTATCAGATATTCAGTCTTTTTAGATAACGAAAGTTTATCTTTTGGCATTTCAAATACCTCCGCTAAATCCTAATTTAACTTATTTAAAACAACTCAAATAGAAACTCAAATTTTTTAGTTCCTGGTTTCACTTCCTACGCAAACCGGAGTTGCCCGGTCTGATCTGCTTCTATTCTCATGTTCGGTGTACGCTCTCCTATTCGGAGATCACTGCAGTTTGCAGATACCAGTGCTTCTGCCATAACCGGCACTACGCTGTTACCTATCCTTGCCACTCGCTCCACAATAGGATATGTTTTTCCTGCAATATCCCTATCAATGATATAATCATCGGGAAATCCCTGCATCAGCTTCAATTCTTCCGGCTTCAGCATCCGCAGAAAAATGTCTTTTATAACATATTGCTCTCCATCAATCTCAATCAGAACATTCACCAGTCCGAACCGATCCTTTGTGGTAATGGTCCCAAGCGGCTTATCCAATGTCTGACCACAACCGGTTCCGTAATATTTGACCATAAACGCAGATACAAGTCCGAAATGTCCAGGGGAAGTGGTGATCGTATGCAGTGGCTCGTCACACCCCTGCCCGATCCCGGTCTTATAAAACTTTGTGACAAATGCGGTTACCAATCCGTACCGGTTGCTGGTATCAATAGTCTTGATAGGATCCGTAAGGAACTGTCCCCGGGAATCCCCCTGCCTGGTTTCACCGTGATACTGGATGATAAATGCCAGTGCATCCTTACTTTTGACGATATACGGATGTGGATTATCAATAATATACTTCCTCACACCATTACCGATTCTGTCCATTGTAGCCGCCGCCAGTGGCTTCTTACGCTCAAATATGGATGTTCCAAGATCAGACCAGTCAATATAGTCACCGCATTCTTTCCATTTCGGTAGTAGTATCCCATCTTTACTGTATGTAGGTGCTGGCCAGACGATTTTATTTCCATCTCGCCGGAAGATTGCATACCATCTTTTCCGTGTCGTAGGTGCCCCATAATCCGCAGCCACAAGTTCCCGACTATCGAAATCATATCCAAGAGAGGTCATTGCTGTAATAAACTTACGGTAGTCCTCTCCCCTGCGTTCCGGTATCGGGTGACCGTCTGCATCCAGCGGACCCCACTGTTGTATCTCTTCAACATTCTCCATTATGATTACATCTGGCAGTAGCACTTTTGCGTGCTTGTACACCGCCCAGGGAAGTATCCGCAATCCTTTTTTGCGTGGTTGCCCGCCCTTTGCTTTGCTATGGCTCGTGCAGTCAGGCGATGCCCACATGAGAGCCACATGGCGATCTCCAACATACTTTTGCAGATCTACCTTAAAAATATCCTCTGTCAGGTGCAATGTGTCAGGGTGGTTTACCATGTGCATCCGTATAGCCTGCGGATCATGGTTTACGGCAATGTCAACAGATCTTCCAAGTGCCATTTCTATTCCTACGCTTGCGCCGCCACCACCGGCAAAGCAGTCAATGATAATGTTATTTTTCATGGCATCACCTCCGGCATAAAATCAGATAATCGCATTTGTGCCATTTCTGCATCTAATCTCTTTTTGGACAAATCATAATAATGTTTGTCCAGTTCAAAGCCAACATATGGATGGTTGGTTCTGTAGCAGGCTATCAAGCTGCTGGCACTGCCTACATGTGTGTCCAAGATAATGTCTCCGGGCTTTGCATAGCGGTTTAGGAGCCATTCATATAGTGCTACCGGCTTTTGTGTAGGGTGGATACGCTTTTCATTTAATGCCTTATTCCCCTGCTGAATAGTTCCTTCAGTAATGGACTTTCCCTGAAACATTCCGTTCCACATATAACTGAACAATCTTACAGAATCATGCATACTGCAGTAAGCGATCTCGCAGTCTGAAAAATCACTGTTACCATTGCACTTGTCCCATACAATTCTTCCTGGACTGAATGGATATTCAAAATAATTACATCCCCAAATTATCTGCTCTTTTGACACCCTAAACAATTCTTTGAAATAATCTTCATCCGGCACCTGCCAACATTCTGACTTTTCGTATATCCTCTGTACACCTATTGGAGATATCTTTTTACCATAGAATCCTCTTCGTTCAGGTCCTGAGAAATACGGTGGATCCACAATCGCAAGGTCAAAGTAACCATCCGGGAACTCTTTCATCCCATCCATGCAATCCATGTTGTAATATCCAAAATCCATTACGGCTCCTTTCTCTTATTTCTGTGCTAAATAGCACATAATTCCACAATCCGGGAATATTTCTGTGTTCATGTCTCCACGGTTTACCGGGCATTCGTTATTCCTTTCTTACAATAGTTTCTGCCTGCTCCTTGTACATCTTCCCCGCCATCTGCACCAGATAGTGCTGTAAGGCTTCTTCAACGCTGATTCTGTGCTTCACGCAGTATCGGTCAACGTACCGCTTAAAGTCGTTATTTTTTTGATACAGTACTTCGTATTCATCAAACTTAACCTCGACATTTTCAAGTTTGGTACAATCAACTCGTTCCATCTGCATCACACTCCTTCCGGCTTTTCGCACCGTTCATATTCGATAGCCCACACCCACGGATTCGCATCCCAGCCGTAGCGGTCAAGATCGGATTTCTTGATGGTGGAGTTCCAAAGTTTATGAAATCCATCGATCATATTAGGGTCTCCACCACTATCTGGGTCCGAAAACGTTGGATGCCATCCATTATTTTCGTAGCATGCTTCATCCCAAGGATCTGTTCCTTCCATGCATGCTTGTTCCTCTGTAATCTCCTGCAACCGCTCCACCCTCACATCCGTAACCTTAAGCCAGATACGAGCAGCTTCTTTCGGCATATGGATAGATGGGTGCCACCTTGCATCTCCATATATTTCATCTGTTGCCCGGTACATATAACAGCCATAGCTTTTATTCAAGACGTTCTGTTGTGGTTCTTGGTAACAATTTCCATGTTCGTCTCCCTCGCAACAACAACAATCAAAATGTTCCCATGTTTCCCGTACATACAAGATATCGCCTGGACAGATAGGACAGGTTCTCTCCGCTGTACTTAACTGTTCCATCTGTTCCTTATCAGCAAAGTTATGTACTGCATAAGTCCTCCTGTCAGCATTGTAAAAATCCATATCCGGTACGGTATACTCATTTGCATCTTTGCATATACGCCGGGTGCAGGTCTTCCGTCCGTCCAGAATCGCCCGAACCATTTCTGTATTGAATAAAATCGGTTTAATTGCCATCCGTTTCACCTACTTTCTCAAAATAGAACTTTATCGGTTCTCTGTTTTCCTCCACCGTACCTATCTGCCGGTACTGCTGAACTTCTTCCAGTGCCTTGATTGCCATCTCGTAACCTTGGATTTCGTTTTTTCTCTCGTAATTCTGTATACACATTTTGGCTAAATCAATAGATGTCTCAAGTTCTTTGATTGCTTCATTCTCCGTCATATCCACTCCTCCTTAACTCCATTTAAAATCCTCACAAGGTCTCATTCTCCGCTGATTCTTACCCCTTTTATTGCATATTCCCCAACCACCGTAATGACAATCTTCGCAGGTAATCGGATATTGATTTAAATTTTCCTCAATACATTTCTTGCACTGGTAAGAATTTTGATTATACACATACCGACAATTACGATTCTTGCGTTTGCATGTCTCCATATTTCTCCTCCAACAGTTCCGGATCGTCAAATACGTTTCCGACAACCTCATAAATACAATCACTGCTTATACGTGGCTTCGATAATCCGTACTCATTACTTGTCCGATAAAATCCGGCATAATTTTCATCCCAAAGTACAGTTCCGGTGCAATAGTTTTCTGGATGTGCATCATCATTGTAATGCTTAACAATATCATTCTCCCAAATTATAGTACCGTTCTTGTCCTTAAGTCCGGTGCACCAGCAGACGGTTTTAGGTATAACCTCTACAATCTTATTTCCATGACTATTTTTTCCGCTATCAACGTCATAAAACTTTTCCGGCTCATTTACGATAATTACCGTCTTTTCTCCAAGGACTGCACAAAATCCAGTTACCCACTGTTTTCTAGTCCCTATTGGTCTTGCTTTACATAAATATCTATCCTGCATCCTCATTCCTCGCTCTCTGCCTTAAGCCATTGTTCCACCTCTGTAACAGAACACATTGCTACGCCGCCCTCAATGGTCTTTGCGCTACCCTCATCATATGTTTCGATTGAACAAATGAAATCTAAAAGTTCCTCGTCCGTCATGCTCCTGATCCGGTCTGCGTTGGTCATAGGTGCGTAGTGCTCGCAATCTCTTTCTATGTCCTCATGCGGACAGTCGTTGATTTTCTCACACCATGAGTACGCATCAAACCCATTATCCTTTGTTTCTAAATTCTTGCAGTTATTACATCTCGCCATCTTCCACCTACTTTTCTTGCAAAAATCTCTTTATGACATCAATATCTCTGTCCAGCACGCTTAAATGCTCTTTGTTCATTTTTTGATAGACAATCAAGGGGTTCTGTCTTCCTGCCTTTTTCGCTCTTAATACTTCCCATATACCTTTCGGTTCTTCAATCGTCCATCCGGTTTTGATAAGCCATTTGCTAAAAGCATATAATTTGTTGCTATGTAATGTGTGTCTATTTGCCATCTTCTTACTCACTTTCCATGTACGGCTCCGGCAGTGGCATCCAGGCTGTGATTTCAATTTCATCATCAACAACATCAGGTTCATAATATCCGTATTCCTTGAGATAATCTTCACATACTGCCGAATACCAGTACCATTCCCCCTCGTAGCAGATACCAGTTGCTGTGAACGGTACATCTTTAATGCTTGCATAATAAGGATCCGGATTGTGGTTTACCCATGTAATATTGACAGGAACATAATCTTCCGGCAGTCTCTCGCTTACCGGAATCCATACCGGCTGATTCTGCAAGGCGGTGATTGCCATTTGTAATGCATCCTCACAGCAATGATTCACTCCTGTTTGTCCGTACAGAGGACATTCTTCACAAACCTCTGAGTACCGTTCACTCTGAGCCTTTAAGCAGTAAATAACTTCTTCTCTCTCCATCCTTGCTCCTTTCCGGAATCCTCGGCTTGCTCTCCACCATCACTGGATAGCTGCACTCATACGGCTTTGTGCGTCCGATTCTAATAGCATCAGCAACCGGGTGTGTATCCATGTATAGTAAGTCACCGTTCTGAAAGTTTCATGTTCCCTCTCTCATACAGCTACACTCCTTTTTCCGTATGTACTTGCGATTCTGTATACATTGCAAATTTCTCTGTAATATATTTCCTGTGCATGGATATGAGCATCCACACGGTCAAGTTCCGTCTCACACCACTTTGCAAATTCTTCTGTGGACAATGGTGTCTCCAAATTTTCAAATTTTTCTCTGTTGTCAATCACAAAACACACCATGTCAACCGGAATGTGGTTCAAATCCGCAAGAATCTGAATCTGTTTATCCTTGTCCTCTGCTTTTTCATAATTCGCCAACAATTCATAACCTGTCATCTGCATCTATATCACCTCTTATCAAGTTTGATTTCTTTGTCGTAGCAATTTTTCTTTGGATTTCCCTCTACTGGGGAAACCATCTTTTTAGGGTCTGTAGTGTATGATCCGTTTAGTTTCACACCTATTTTGCTTTTTTCATCCACATAGCATGACGGCTTGTAACGATCCGGTGGAATGTAATTGTGAATGCGCCAGTGCTTTACAAGCATAACACCACTATCGAAAGATAAAAGGAATCTATTGTCTATCAATGCTTTCAAATCATCATCAGAAGCACCGCACATCCTTATGATTTTCCGTGGATTATTCACGAATCCGTCATCGTCAGCGTTCATACAGATATGGAAATAAAGCATTTGAGCCGTAGCAGGAATATCCAAAAAAGCATCACTCTCAATTATTTTTGCGCTGAACATTCGTTTTTCTGCCATTTATAACTCCTTACTCAAAAATAGGCTTCTCAATATAGATCCCGGTATTTTCCACCAGTTCTCTCCATAAATCCATGAAATACTTTCCGTTGCACTTGTCTCCAGCTTTGTCCATGTGGTCAGAAAACTTATCCTTGAAATTCGTCAGCTTCTTCTTACCAAATCCATCTTCCATAAGAATTACCATTCCATATAGGATGTACCTTGTGGACAACTCATTGATAAGATTGTTACATCTGACCTGTTCCTGGATGCATTTCTGCGCTACAACCGACTTGTAATGTGGATAATCAGCTTCGGTAAATTCCTTGTACTCAATCGTCCAGTCTGCAAAATCGTTAAGCCTACTCTGTAACTCCGTATAATGCTCATTCTCGTACTTTTCGTTGTACTCGGTGAATTTACCGCAAAAGTCGGAAAGTCTCGTCTGTGAGTACTTGTAGTCTTTCCACAAGGTATAGCAGAACAGTGTCAGTATTCCGGTGAATGGACTTCTCTCCGCAGACTGCTTCAAAAGTTCTGTCTGCCGCATGATTTTCAAAATTTCCTGCGGATTGTCATATCGTTTTGGCATTTTATGTATCACCTCTTTTCAAGTTCTGGCTCTTTCCTTTTGCAATGAGTAGCACCGTATTCTGATTTTCCTACATATTCGTAGCAATCAACACATTTCCATCTACCACTTTGATACGGTTTGTGAGTACGTCCGTTGATTGAGTGCATTGTGTTTGGGTACTCATTCCAACAGCTACAATCGTAATTTTTTTCGCTCATGTAATCTTCTCAAATTGCTTTAACAGGCATTCCTTACAAAACTGTACACCGTCAAACTCGTAAAGTTCCTCTACCTCTTCCTTACAATCATCGCAATACAAATGTTTCACATTTATGTTCGGGCACCTATTGCCGAGACATGGATAAGCTTCCGTTGCGCATCCGCAGCATTCACCTTCGTATTTCACCATTTTCTGAAAAACTCCTTTAATTTATTGCATACTTGCTGAAATCTATACTTAAACAAATACTTTTTAAAAGATTCAGTTCCGTATTGATAGCAAAGATACATAATTTGTTTTTGAGTAGAAAGAGATTCATAAAACTCCTTGTCAGTTTCTTCAACGTATTGTAAAAGTACTTCATAGTCTGTTTTATTCATTACTTTCACCGTCCTTTTCTCCATGCAAAAGTTCCATAAACTTCTGATACTGTTTCTGTGAAACTGAATTGTTCTGCTTCTCAGGCTTCAAACTGATGACCAAATGTTTATCTGCAATGTTCGATAGTTCCCTTGCAAGATTGATTCTGCCTTGTGCCAGTCCATCACGGTAACCTTTTCCCGGTCGGTACTCTGCGATCTGCTTCTTTCCATCACCTTGACCACCGGCTGTTTTGTTGCGAAGTTGGTAACCCTCGTCCGCATAACGCTTAATCCAGTACTGCTCCCACTTGTCCAGTTCTTCTACCGGATAATTTAGGAATCCGATTTTCCAACCGTATATATTTTCCACAGAATATAATCCGTGGCTTTTCATGGATAAATCAATGTGCTGGTATCCGTTAAGATGCCCTGCCAGTCTTTGTAGTAGGTGTACCGCCTGTCCCACATACGCAAAACGAAAACCATCCTCGTCTGTTCTTGTCAGAAAGTAAATTCCACTTCCATCGTCCACATGGGGATTGACCGCCAGTATTCTTTCACGATTCTTTCTCTCTATGGATTTTGCTTTTGCTATATTCTTCCAATCAGCCAACCACATCACCGCCTTTCAAATGGAATCAAATATCCGTCCGGCAAGGCATTTATAATATTTCTCAATGCCCCATATCCTGTCTTTTGCATATTGACTAAAGCATTGCTTTGACAGGTATTCAGTTCGGATATGTTGGAATCAATGCCATTCATTATTTCACTTCTTAATTGCGGTGTAAGTGGTCTATAAAATGTGTCAGACATTCGCACCTCCATTTCTGTAATTTTCCAGTCTTTCAATCATGGTCTCTCTGCTAATATCTCCGCTCTCATGCCACTCTACCGCATGAAAAACATCGTTAAGATTCTCACTCAAAACCTCAATTCTGATACTTGCCGACCGGATATACTCAATCAACCGCTGTGTATCTCGTGCTATGTCCTCGTAACCGTACAACTGTAAGTGTTGCACCATAATTTCAAGGTTGGAGATACTTGACGGCTCCATTAGCTCATTGACATCCTTGTAGCACAAATAACCAAAACTTCCACCACTCAAAATGGGCACTCCTTTCCATGCTGTAAAATCCATTCCTTGCCTGCTGCCGCATAGTCCACATTCGCTAATGGAGCAATCTTTTTTACCTCTGCGACACATTCACTGGGTTCTGCATTATCTCGGCTTAAATGGCACAATATGACGTTCTGCAGGGCATCTGATTTGTTCGCAATGACAAATTCCTTTACTGTTTCCAGTTCCATATGACCACGGTATACATGGTATTTCTTAGCATCGTTGGAATCCTCTGCAATGTACTTCTTCTGATAGTTACATGAAATAAGGATGTGGTTTACTTCATTGAACCGCCACTTAACAAATTCCGTGTCAGTTACATAAAGCAATTTTCCAATTTCCGGGTGAGTAATCAGAAATCCATAACAAGGGCATTCTGAACCGTCAGCGTTGGTATGTGTCCACTTACCATCCAGTGTCGTAAGATCAAATGCCATTATTTTTCCACCAGTAAACCCTATTTCCATAGGTTCTAAACTCTCATATGGCTTAAATACTGGTATTCCCATGCGTTCAAGGTCTGATACGGATAATGAGTGGTCTTTGTGCGTATGGGTGCATATCGCACCCACAACGCACTTAATATCCCAGTTAAGACCACGTTTTATGTCCATGATAGGGAGTCCTGCATCCAGTAAAAGTGTTTCACCGTTATCTGCCGTTAGAAGATAGCAGTTACCTGAAGAACCGGATCCTAAACATTTTAGCTTCATGTTTCTACCTCAATTTCGTCATCTTTTGGAAACTGAAATATGCAGTTATTTACATATTCAACTTTTGATGGCTCATTGTTCATGGTTTGAACTATAATTCCACTATTTTTCAATTTTTCAAACTGTTTTACCACATCTTCTGTAATTTCAACATTTTGAAAAAGAATCGGCATACCAACGTATGCTTTTCTAAGCATTTCCATAGCTTTCTTCGATTTTTCTTCTTTGGAATATGTAGCTACAACGCCATGCGCAATTTCTGAGGGTCTGGCAATAATATCTCTTATCGCAACAATGGAATTATCTTTTGTAATTCCAAAGCAAAAATTTTCATATGGAATATCAGTTCTACCGTCCTGTGAAATAATTCTCATGGTGTCCTCCCTACTTAAAGCAATCCGGTGTCTCTGCGCTGGAAATGTCAGTCTCTGCGGTCTGCGGTACTTCCTCAAATGTTGCGTCAGGAAACTCGATAGTGTTTGCATTTGCCTGTACCTCTTCTGCCACAACTTTTTCCACATCAAGTTTCACATCGGAAACATCAGGAAATTCTTCCTGCGCATACAAACCTTGGAATTTATCCGGAAAAGCTTCTCTTAATGCCTGTACAACAGCAACTTTTCTTATCATTGTTGCAGGCTTTTTAGACCATTGACCGTTGATTGTTCCATCTTTTTTTCTTCCAACATATTCATCGAAAGATACTGACTGGTACTCCGGTGTCTCTCTTCCTTTGATAAACACTTTAGCCCAACCTCCTACAATAGATTCGTCCTTAAGGACAAAAGAACCTTCTCTTTCTTCAACGGAGCCATCTTTCTTCTGAACAATAATTCCTGCTTTTTTTCCTGCATAATTCGGATTTGCATCGGCTCTTTTTGTAAAAACATCTTTTCCGGTAACAATAGTAGCAGGATCATTGTTTCCAAACTTAATGAGGTATGCTTCTTTCAAAAAAGGATTAAGATGCTGATATCTGCAAAGAGACATAAACATCATTACTTCCTGATCCGATACGTTTCCACCACCGCTTACAAGGTACTTTCTTACCGTTGTTGGGGAAATTTTTACAATTTCCCCATTTGATTCGTATTCCACAATTCCTGTGTTTTCCTGCTTCTTTTCGTCTGCCATACTGTAACCTACCTTTCTACTTTTTTGATGCCGTCAATTTTGATGATGAATACCTGGCTTGTCTTTGGATTCTGAATAAGCGCAAGGCGAAAATTATGCAGCCTGTCATGCTTCGCAATGTTCAAAACCTTTGCAACCATTCCGTCTTCAACAGAAACTCCATTAACAAAATTTTGCCTATAACTTCCAAGTCCACTCCATGTATCGTACGTTGAATAGCAACCACCGCTTCGTGTTACCTCTACCATGTCCCCGACATGGATTTCGCTGTCATTCTCTTCCGGTTTGTAGTTTTCAAGGACAACATACTCTTTGTGCCATAAACCAACATTTTTCTCAGATTTTTTGCAAATACATCCTAATGCCGTAACGTAATTTACTTTGAAAATATCTCCGTTTTTATAAGGAATCAAACAAGGCATCGCATAAACAATCTTGACGTACTCACCGACTTTAGCCTTTCTTTTCACCTCACGAACACCGTTATCAGGCTTCACATCTTCGCCCATCAACCGGTTAAAAGCCAACTTAACACCAGTACGGAAATCAAATTCATCAGCCGGATTGCATTTTGCTTCTGCTCTATCTCCAGTGGACTTGTCCAGCGCAACTACTTTATTGTCATTGCGGTAGATTACTATGGTTTCGTCCTTTATTATTTCTAATTGTTCTTCGCAAAAATACCAACAATGCTTTCCATAGTAAGTTTTACCACTTTCTGTATAGCCTCTTCCGTCATGCCCTTCATTCCAACCACCAAACTTTACAAGAACATTTTCATAATCTTTTGAAAAATCGACTACAATACCTTTTTTCTGATTTATTTTTTCAACTACTCTGTCTCCAACCTTAAATTTACGTTTTTCCATATTACAATCCCCACTTTCTGTCAAAATCTTCCATTGACTTTGTAACCTTTGCATTAAACACAACAGCAGAAATCACCATGATTGCATAGACAACAAATGCTAAAATCTCCGGCAGTAGTACAAGCCACCATGACCAGCTAATCACTCCAAGTAATTTCAGAACAATGAAAAGGATCGTTAAAACCTCTGTAAATCCCATGCTATTCTTCCTCGCTTTCCGGCTTAATCATAAAGCCACCCTGATGCACTGTCACATCAGCTTTGTAAATCTCCTTGATGCTTCTAGGCATCACATGGAATGTCACATCTGTATCAGCAATCTTGCCTTTGAATTTCAAGGCTCCACGGTCTGAAAGTCCCAGGTACACACCCACGCAACACTTGTCATCAAAATTGAATATCACGGTGTCACCGGCATCGATTGTTTCTCCTCTTGTTGTTAAAACGGAAATGACGGTCTCTTTCTTAATCTGCATTCTCCGCAGCTCCTTTCTTTTTTTTAAAACAATTTATTTATCAATTCCATTGCGTATGCTGTGTCAACCTTGGAATCGCCAGTATCTTCCATGTGCTTCTGTAATTCTTCTACCATCATCTGAAAGTAAGTTGTATCTACACCAGTCAACTGTTCTTCCAACACTTTTACATCTTTCAAATCCAGTTCATTTAACTGCATACACATTTTTACATACTGTCCAGCGTTGATATGGTATCCACGCTCAATATACTTTCTCGTTCGTATGATAGAGCAAAGCGGATATTTAGAGCCTACATAATACAACTCCTTGTTGATAATGCATTCCAACGCCTTAGTGGGAAGAAATACCTCGTTATCCCACGAACTCCATGCACAAGTACAGTGAACGAAATCATAATTCTTGTGAATTTCCTCTACTTCTCCATAAAACCTTGTAACAATCTGAATCTTATTCGAAAGACTTATTGCATTGCTTGTAATAAAACGTGGTCTGTATTTTTCTTTGGAATCCGAATCCGTTTCTGCCTGTTCGTGCTCTATTCCAACTGCTTCATCCTCATCTGCAATTCCTTTAGACTGTACGAAGCATTTTACCGCACCATTATCACTGCCGGTTGCTTTTGCCAATTCTTCTCCCCACATAAGAGTGACTGGTTTATCTTCATGTAAAGTGTTCCACTTATCAACATAGTATTTTGCAACTGTAATACACGCATCTTTTGTTTTGAAATATACATCATAGTCATGCACTGGCTCCCCTGTTAAAAGGGAAACTAATGCACCACCTGTAACAATGGTGTTTTCTTTCACTACAGTTTTTACTCTTTCATCATCAATGCTCTCCATCCACTCACGAAGTTTGCTACCTAAATGCCGCTTGATATTCTTACTGTTCATTCTTCGCTTCCTCCACTTTCAGACTCGCATCATCACTTCTGCGGAACATAATCAACTGACTGTCAACATCAGGAATCTTCCAAGGGTCAAGGCTCTCGGTATCGTCAACCATGATAGGCAATTCCACACCGCAACGCTTCTGAAACGCATTGCAAATGTCAATCTCCGTCAGAATCCTTGCTCCGTGGTTCATGTTCCGGCTGTAAGGCTCTCCACGGTATGTAAAGTCACAGCATTCTTCAGTGTCACCATTCACAAGCGGTCTGAACATCCGCACAGTACAGAAAGAAAGATACTTGTTCACATCAGCTTCCAACAGTTCGTTCTTCTTCCGGCTGAATTTCTTTAACAGGTCAAGCTGTGCCTGCACATCCGTAATCTTCTGTGCAATGTTCTTTCGCTCCTGTTCCAGTTCTGCAATACGCTTATCCACACTCTCGTTAATGCTTACACTCGCCAAAGACTTATCAACCACGGAAATGTCATTGCGGATCTGCTCTTCATCACCTTTTAACTGGATTCTGAGAAGATTCATGTCAGTGAATTTGTGCATGGCAGCTTCTTTCTCTGTAATCTGTGACTTGATAGCTTTGTATTCTTCTGTGTTGGAAATATCCACGCTTGCCGGAATGGAATTTAAGGCATTATCAGCAATGAATATCTCTTTTTCCAACCGCTCCACTTCATCCTCGGTCTTTTTCAGTTCCTCACGCTTATGCTCCAGTTCTGTCTGATCCGCTTTGATATGGTCAGCACAGGAAGAACCCTCTTTGGTAATCAATTCCAGTTCATGTGCCTTATGCGCATCAAACTCCGCTCTTAACTTCTCTTTCTTTTCTTCCGGATATTCCTGTCCACAGTAGGAGCAAATCAGAGAGTTTTCATCAAATTTAAGGCTTTTATTCAAATCCCAGCTCTTCTTCAAGTCCTGTCTCTTATGCTCATACTGTGCAATGCGCTTTTCCAGTACAGTAATCTCTTCACGAATGGTATCTGCCTTAAGCAACTCTTTCTGATGCTCATTCTGAATCTGATTCAGTGTTGTGCGCTTATCTCTTCTGTCCGCATCCAGTTTTTCATTTGCTTTCTGCTGTAATGCACTCAACTGACCTTTTAACTCAATAATTCCATCAGAAAACTTATCGTAGGACTTCATACTGTTCTGCGTATCTGTCTGCTGCTTAATGTTCTCTGACAGCTTATCCAGTAAAGCTTTCTTTTTCAGTTCCAGATCCGCAAGGTCAATATCTACTCTCTGACGGCTCACCTCGTCAATACGGCTAGGAATTTCATCTAACAGATCCTGCAATCCCTTGGTTCCATTTCTTCCCCTTGTGCCGTACAACTGCGTATTGCAACGCTTTTTCAGTTCATCAACAGTGCCGTCCTGCAGAACAGCCCTTAATGCTTCAAACTCCGGAAACTGATTGCAAATGTCATCATTACTGTGCTGACCAAACATATCAGCAAGAATTGCTCTCTGATCCGTTCCACCTTTCAGAAGAAGTGTCATAGCATTGATGCAAAGTGAAAACTTATCTTTTCCGCAGACACTCTCTTCCAAAAATGCTTCAAAATCTGCTGCCTTTTTGGGAATATCATTCACATAGTAATCCGTGACATTCCCGGTAAACTCTCCTTTCTTATTGAAGTTCTGACGGCATACTTTTTTCAGAACCTTGTCTGTACCGTCAATCTCCACGGTAACTTCTGCGGTAATATCTCCGTCGATGTCATTGCCGTCCTTATCGTGCGGTCTGATTCCGGTGATCTCTCTGCCGTTCTCGTCACGGCATCCAAAAATATACTGAATTGCTCTTTTGATCGTGGACTTACCTGTTTCATTTACACCGGAAACCTCTGTCCGGTCGTATAAATCAGTGTCCACTACGTTAGAACCATAGAATTTGCAGAAATTCTGCAAAAAGGTGTGTTTAATCCTCATTTTTCCTATCCTCCCAAAGATATAAATACAGTGAATTAACAAACATATAGATTGAGACCGGCTTGTCTGTCTCATTGATCTCCTTGTATAGCTCTGTGCTTGGGTTCATCTTATCAACAACCCACTTGATCGCCCGGTACACACTTTTTTCATTTGTGCTGTGTTTCTCTCCGATAATCCGGTAGATTTCAGAAAGTCTTCTGTTCCGATTCTCAAACATCAGCGTTTCGACCTCGATGATGTACTGGAATCCCGGCAAGTACTGTTTCAGCCCCAGTTCTACCAAGATTTTTCTTATCTTCCTTTCCATTTCCTCACTCCTCCGGCTTTCAGTCTTCTGTTACGTGGATCATGTCGTCCTCTTCGCTGATATACAAGATTCCTGCATCTAACAGTCTTGCAATCAGAATCTCATTCGCACGGACGATGGGGATAATCTGTCGCTTCTGCATAAAAATACTCCTTTCTTAACCATTTTTTCTTCCCGGTATTGCGGTTTACAATTCTGTAATAGAATGCTGTTTCACGGTCAATTTCCCACTCTTTCGGACTGTAAAATATCTTTCCGATGCACCCTTTGACGGTAAACCGCTTTTTGGCACTCATACGGTGTCCTCCGCAAGTTTTCCTTGAATCCACCATACTACATCATCAAAGTTGTTAGCCGAAAAAGAAGTAGCACCATTAGTCCATGTAAATATTTTCCCACCTTCAAATTTTGCAAAATATCTAGGTTTCCAAGGGTCACTATCGGAATCTCTTACGTACACTTTCGTGTCCACAGGCACTTTCGACCAGTCAACAGGTGGTTCAACATATTCCTGCTCTGCCCATTCTTTGAACCTTTCCCTGCATCTGCTTTTATCACTCCATGCGCAATCGGAACAAAGTATTACATTGCAATCACATAACTTTCCTTCTTTGTCCACAGCTATCTCTATACTATCAAGTGCCATGTCAATAATCTGTTCCGCATACTTCTCTCTGTTCGTCATTTTCCATTCATCCTTTCCAGTTCTGCGCTCCTGGTTAATATCCAGTCTGCGTAATCACTTAATTCTGTCTTTGTAGCTGCGTTCTTCTCTCCGTGGTAAACCATGAGTACAATTCCTACATCGCAGTACTTTTCAAACAATTCCGACAAGTAGTCGGCTCCCACATGGATATTGCCGTCCACGGAGTAGATGTCCGTCACTCCCAAACGCTCCATGCGGTCTTTATGCCATCTGTCTGAAATCTGCATCAGACCTTTGCAGCCGCCACTTTCCACATCCGGTCTGCCGGAAGATTCTTTCTCGATCATTGCCATGAGCAGTTCCGGGCAGATGCCGTATTCCTCACCGTACTTTACACACGTTTCCTGTGCTTCCTCGGAGATAAAACTGCCGGATGGCTGTGCCGTGGATGTAAATGTGATGGAGAGTGCTATTATAATAGGAAGAAACAGCTTTATTGTTGTTATAATCTTTAATATTCTTTTGTCTCTATATAACATAGAGTAGAATCACCCCCGTGAATATTCCTAATAACCAAAAGAAAACCATAAGGACAACCTCAACTATTTTTCTCATACGCAATACCTCATAGCATATCTCCTTACGATATTCTCAAAGATTACTCTCAGTCTTACATTGTCAAAAATAACCGCAATCTTTGTAGTTCCCTCTTTGATAGCTGTTTTCGTGTTGCCGGCATCTTCCATACGCTTGATTTTATTGCTCTGAAGCCTTGATAAAACACAATGTGCTTCGTTTTCCAGTTCACCGTACATCTGATTGTAAAGTGTCTGATAGTCGATACCGCTCTTTGCGGAAATATTGCGTACCTTTGCATTGATGTCTGCTTTCCAGTCTCCGATAGGCTCTGTGAAAATTTCTTTCATGTTGGTGACTGTACTTTCCAACTTCTGAACCTGTTCAGCTTGTTTCTTCTGTTCCAGTTCCTGTCTCGCCATGCTCTCAGCCATTTGCATAACCATCTGCATCTGTGGAGAAAGTTGTGACCGATTTATTACTTCTTGCTTCGTCCTGTCCTCTATGGTGATAAAATACTGTCTTGCTTCTTTGCCCCTTGCAGAATGGCTTTCCATTGACAGATGTTTTGCAAAGTCGGTAGTTAGTCGGTAATCCTTGCATTCGTTACCGTTCGCCATCGTGGCGAACCCCCACCAGTCCTTGTTTTCCTCGTAAAACTCGTTTTCCTCAATGTTTGTTTTCGCCCATCTTGCAAAATGACTTTTTTCTCCGCTCAAAAACTCATATAACGCTCTTGCAGTAGTCATTCCGTTTTCATCAACACCCAGCGCAATCTCAATGGGTGTTTTCATGTTTGATGTTTGTAATTCGTTCATTGTTCTCCTTTCTGTGGTATAATGTTCTAAAAAACTGGAGGTTTCATATGCTTCTCAAAATCGAAAGAAAAGTACTTAGGAAAACTGTAAAATCTTCTGAATGTTCCATTTCATTGTCTGAAATAGGGAATTACAATGGTGAAGATGTTTACCAAGCATTTTTGTCCTTAAAGGAAAAGGGATATTTCACCATAGTTAGTTCATCCATAAATCGTGAAATGTTCAAATTTACTTTGTCTTCAAAAGGAAGATTCTACAAAGAACATTTGTTTCTCTCATTTTTAAGAAATATACTCATACCTTTTGTTGTGTCTTTAATAACTGCAACTGCAACATACCACTTAGAAAAAGTAGCAGATAGCTATTCCGACAGCCGCCCCAGCCAATGCACTTATGAGTTGAACCAATGCAGTGATCCAAGGTTCTAATTTGTCAAGAAGATCTCTCTTCTGGCGGTAAGTCCATTTTTTCATTCATGTTCTCCTTTCATTGCATGAGAAACTGCATTACAAATGGTCGTATGCTGTTTCTCTTCATCATTCATGGACTTCTCAATTCTTTTCAGAGTGCCGTCAATGCTCTTTAAGGTTTTGAGAAGTTCTCTCTCAAACTGACTTTGCATTTTATTTCTCCTCTCTGAAATATGGGAGCCTATTCTTTTTTGAAGTTAATGCTTTCGATTTCTCCTAACCCCTCCTGCATAATCCGCAACACTTTCATATCCGTTGCAATATTAAGTGCATTAAGATCAAGCGTCAAAGTAGGAATATCATCCCCAACCCCTTGCTTTAGTGTGAAACTTCTCACACCGTTAATTTTGTGACCGTCAATTAGTACTTCTGTAAAAACTCCCTCTTCACCGTCACACTGGTGAATCTCAATTTTTGATGTTTTCACTCTTCTCACCTCTCTTGGCAAATTCCTCCGCCATTTTTTCTTTTTCACTCATTCAATTAACTCCCTATTTGTGGTATACTCTCCTTATTCTTATATAAGGAGGTGAATTATATTGGATTCCAAAGAATATGCATCCGCTTATGCTATTGCTAAAATCTGTGGATATACCGGAAGTTTTGATGATTTTAAGAACCTGTACGACCAATACTATTCCGAAATCATCATGTCTTTACCGGAAGAAAAACCGGATCAGGCAAAATGTGAAGCAGCTATCAATCCAATGCGCAATATAAGAACTATTTTTTAACTGCCAGTAGTGCCATTGAGAGAGAATCGAGGATTTTACACTGTTGCTGTATTTCTTCGATTCTCTTCTCACCGCCACAACAATCTTCTGCAATCAGAAGTGCCATACACTCTACGCTGTCGGACAAATTCATGCTATTACCTCCAGCTTCATATCCATATGACTTTTTCATGCTTTTCTCCTTTCAAAAGTTAAATGTTTTGAACTTCCGTGTTAAAAAAATATTCTTGTATATCGTTCTCGGTCAAATCAAGAAGTCTAATTGCTGTAAGAATTTCCTGCTGTTTCCACGGACGTTTTCCATTCATTTTCAGAGAAAGTGTACGTTCTGAGCACCCTAATGCTTCTGCAAAATTTGATTGATTAGAGTACTTTTCCACTATTCTTCCTTTTAATTTTCTGTAGTTAAAAGCCATTGTTCAACCTCCTTTCAAGTTCAAATCTTTTAACTATTTGTATACTACCACTGCTTGCGGTGTATGTCAACCTAAAATTCAAATATTTTAACTTTTTAAGTTTTAAGTATTGAACTTTTGTTCAAATAATGTTATATTCTTATTTGAAAGGAGGGATATAAAATGAAAAGGTTTACTACCTCGCAAAGACTTCGGCAGATAATGGAAGAAAGGAATTTAAAACAAGTAGATATTCTTAATAAAGTGCTTCCGTATTGTGCAAAATTTGATGTTAAGATGAATAAATCAGACATCAGCCAATATGTTTCCGGGAAAGTAGAACCAAGCCAAGATAAACTGGTTATGCTTGGCATGGCTCTTGGTGTGACAGAAGCATGGTTAATGGGATTCGATGTTCCTTTTGAAAGAAAAGATTCTGCTGCGAAAGCTGAACAAGATTTCGATTTCTATTATAAATATTCATTACTAGATCAGAGAGATAAAGAAGTTGTAATGGATATGATAGAATCAATGTTGGTCAGAAAAAATAACGAGGTTTAACCCCATTTTGACAAAAATAGTTTTATGAATGTATGCAGGTATTCTAAAGTACCTGCATCATTTATTTTATTTATCATGTCTATTATTCTTTTTTTGTAATCTTCTTTCCCCATAGTACACCCCCTAATCTTTCCGCACTTGGTAGCGATACATCAAATTATAGAACATATGTTCTAAACAATCAATATTTATTTGACGCACGTTTTTTATTGTTGTAAAATATCAACAAAAAGAGGACGGTGAAAACGCCAATAAACACCGCCCTCGCCAGAACTTGAAGTCCCTTGAAACAAGGGATGTTACAAGTGTATCATGTGAAAGGGGGATAAAAAACATGATAAAAAAAGACCGAATCAAAGAAATATCGACACATCTATCAGTCAACCGTGCAAATTATATGTTAAGTTTTCGTGGGAATCTCCACGAATTTCTTAATGAGCCGGACATGACGGTTTACAAGCTTGCAGATGAAGCTAATTTGCCTTATTCTACGCTTAATTCACTACTATACGGTAATTCTAACGACACAAAGCTATCGACCGCTGTTGCGCTTGCTAGAGCCTTTGGAATCAGCGTAGATGAGTTGGTAGGCTGTGGTACTATGGAAGATAAGATGTTGGAATCTGTCAAGATATGCCGCAGTCTGCCGGAACACTCTCTGTACCTTATCCGCTACTTCATCCGTCACCAAGATAAAATCTATTCCAGTCTTGAAAAATCACACAAGTATATTTCTGTCCTTAAACCGCAACTTGTGAATGGAATTATAGCCACCACAAACGCTGTAGAACCTATTTGCATAGACAGTTTGCCGGAAGATATAAAATCCAAGACTTATATCGGTTTGAAAATTCCCTGTGACTACTATATGCCGTTTTATCTTCCAAGGGAAATTATTCTACTTTCCGCGGATCGGGAACCACAAGACGGTGAACGATGTATTGTAACAAGTAATGGTGGGATATATATTGTCGTGAAAACCCATATAATTGAAGACGGTGTAAGAAAATGGAGATATGTTCCGCTCATGTCTCCGAATAGTATACTTCCGGAGCACATAATTGATGACATGATAGGATATGTGGTTGGTTTCGTCAACAATGACGGTGACTGGGGAATCAGATAAATAGATTAAGAGCATGGCTTTTACACCATGCTCTTTTTTGTTGTTATTTCGCAAATATTTTTTTATGACTGCTTCTGTAAATGGCAAGTTATATACTGTGAAAACGATTGTGTCCACCGGAACCACATCGGATGCTGGCACATTAGTAATCAATAGAGATGGGGTAGATGCCTCCAAGGGTGCTATCTTTTTATACGCATATGATGCTAATAATAACTATTGGATCAAGTTATATGGATTCACGAAAGATGTTGCTACTATTGGTGTATGTAATTTTAACAATAACAATGCTGCAAATGAGATGCATACGGTTTACAGTGCATGGCTAGTCCCTCTAAAATATACTTAATCCTAAATAATTACATAGGCAAAATTAGTGTTATACTCCATATTTGGCTGAATAGATGATGCTACCATAAGCACAAAGCCGTTTTGTAACTTCATGACACCGGTTTCTCCGTTACAATACATGACTTTTTCATATCCCATTAATTAAGTAGAGTAAATAATCAGCGCATCATAATAGATGTCCCCTGTAAAATCTTTCGAGGTTGCATAAATATCTGTGCCATAATGGCTTAACGTGATGTCTATTGTACATCTTGGAGTAAGTAACATTCCCACGAACGTACATCCATCTGGTATTACATGGTCAAATCTACCTAAATCAGTTGTGGTACCACCAACGACATGACCTGACCATGTATAGTAGGCTATTTTGATATTCGGACTACTATTAACAAATGCGTTTGTTAACTTGCCATTTACATCACTTAATCCCCCAGTGATAGTACCGTCACCAATAGTCGAAATATCGGTAGTTCCGATAAGGCTTATAAGTGATTTAATGTTTTTTACAGCCAGTTTAATTTTTCCCAAAATAGATGATAACTTTTCTCCTGTCGTTAATTCCTCTAAAGTTGTTGCTTCTTCAAACGCCGCAGTCAAATTACTACCATCACCAGTTTTGGTCAAATAGTTTGTCAAATCTGTTTTTGGAATTTCATCTATTTTTTTATCAACATCGGTTTTGTCATAGTAATTTGTCAAATTAGAAACTGATTTTGTAATGTATCCTACATCATTTTCTAATTCGCTGACTTTTGTAGGTATACCGCCTGTTTGCTGTTTTGCCTGCTCCATATAATACTTTGCGTTATCTGTATCTTCTCCTTCTCTTGTTCCGGTTCCACCTACGGCATAAGATTCAGCCAATACAGATTTTGCATTTGCGGATTGCGCATAAGCAGATGCATTTGCGGATTCTACTCTAATATCTGCTAAATAATTAGGCTGCAGCATATCATCTGTTACTGATCCTGTTTTGATTGAAAAAGAATAAGTCTTATTCTTTCCAGTACCAGTCACGGATACAGCTATGGTTGCAGAATCTTCAAATGTTAATACCGGAATCATAGAACCAATATCAGCTGTAAACTGTGTTCCATCTTCTGTAGTCATGGTAATGATTCCGTCATCAGACATGGAAAAGCCAACAGGTATTTTTTCAATATTAAGGTCAAAAATAACCTTTTCACCGTTGTATTTTGTAATAGTAATAACACCGGTTGTTTCATCCATAGTCCAATCAGCAATATTTCCGTTTATTGCAGACTTGTCTACTTTTAAAGCATCCTGTGATATGATACGGTTGTCCAACGCATCAATGGCAGAATCCATTTTATTAAGATTTATTTCATCAATGTCTGTGTTTTCACTGGGGTAATCTTCCCAGTTAATTCTGGTATAAACCTTATTCAACGCCATCTGCAGATACCTCACTTTCTTTTTCTCTGTTTCTTTCTGCCAACTCTACATTGATTTGATTATCTGCAGCTCTGTTAATCTGCCCGGCAATATCATTCACAATGAGCCGCTTAATCTCCATCGGTAGACCACATCCGTTAAAAAGATTTACAATAGACTGTTGAAATTCTCTGATTTCTAAGCTGTTCATATTCCTTCTCCTATCCTATGAGATTGTATGCCTTAAGAGCATCTATCAAACTGTTAACTGTGGTAGCAATACTATATGTGCTGGTTGAACTTGGTGAAGTGATTTTGCTCACAGTCTTTTTTGTTGAACCACTTGTCGCACCAAAAAACGCTACATTACCACCGCTTTTTCCAACTAACACATTTCTCGCAACCACTGAAAAATGATCGGTAGAAATGTAAGCTAAATTATTGCCATAATTGTCCTTTAAATAATATGTTCCGCTGCTGGATGCCCAAGTGGTTGCTCTTGCATATATATTTAAAAACCCTCCACTTCCACGAATTTGTATTCCTTCACTAGTTGCTTTTGAATAATTTAGTGAAGAACCTACACTTATTTCACTACTTGTGATTTTCGTTGAAATAGAAGATGCAGCAAAAGAAATTCCATTTCTATCCAACGACATAGAATTTCCGCCAGATGAAAAACTTATTGTTCCAAGACTTCCAGATATTTTTAAGTCACCTTCCAGTGTTGCATCTTTCAAATTTGCACTTCCGTCTGCTTTCAAAACTACTTTATTCCCAAGTGATATACCATCTGTGCCAATATATACACCACTGCTTCCAGTACCCAAAGAACTAGAACCGTAATACATTTTTCTTGATTCAATTGTAAATCCGGCAATATTTCCGCTTGATGCAGTTATTTTTCCAGATAGGTCAACATCTTTTGCGGTTATTTTTCCTTCTTTAGAAATAGAACAGTTTGTTGCAGAAAGAACAAATCTATTCCCGGAAATACTTACCTGTCCGCTCTCAATGCTCAACTGCGAACTGACATCACCTTTTGAAACTTTCAACTTGATTTGGTCTGCTTGAACTGAGATTGCCGCCGCCAATTCTACTTCTGCATCTATTGCCCTTTTTGCTTCAAGTTCAATCTTCCCGGCTGTCTGTGTAATTTTTGTATCCAGTCCACTTTCAACATCCTTTATCTCAGACCGGGTCTCTTCAACATTACGCTCCAACTCATTAGTCTTGCCGCGGAGTTGAATTATACTTTTGTTAATTCCATTTACTTGTTCACTGTACTTTGGAGATTTTCCGCTTGCTGATATGGTGTCTGTCGGTTGTTGGATTCCTTTGTATGTTCTGCTCAACACATAGCTTTCTATGATTTCTTTAGCCGTATATACATTGACTGCTTCTCCAAGGCTCAAACAAGGATTTCCTATTTTTTCACAGTTATAAGGTCTATATTTTACAACTTTAATAACCTCATACAGATTTCTTGCAACCGTTTCTAGGGCATCTGCGGTCATTCCATAAACAAGGAAATTATCTTGCAAAATATAACTGTTGTCGTTCTCGGTAATCTCTGTATCCGGGTAAACTGCACCAATATCATTTTCTGATTGTCTTATCTGCACTTTTGTAACTTTTTGGCAGACAAAATCTTCATATTTAACTGATTTGTATTTTCCACCAGTAACCTTTTCTTTTTCAGAACCTTTTCTAGGGTATAATCCTTTCTGTGGATATAATCCTTTTTGTGGATATAATCCGGATATTATTGCTTTAAGGAAAACATATTCAAATTTTCCATCATGGTTAATGTGACCAAAGCATCCATTTATTGAGCAGATTGCTTCCATGACCGTCTGGCCAGAAAGTTCACTTGGCTTTATGGTTTCTGCCACTTCCATGCTGTCATTAGGTAATGTGGTTGCTACTTGCTCAACACCAAAATATGAAAAAAAACTGTCTCTGAACTGCTTTAAAGTCAGAGGAAACTTCAATCCGTTATACCAGGAAGATACTTCTGATTCTCCAATATCGTATATAACGTCATATGCCGTCACATTCCTGTAACGCTTATCATCTGTTGGTTTATCGGAAATGACACGGTATTTGCCGAAAATAAACGGTGCGTCAACATGTCCATTAATCACAGCAGAAACATTTATCTGTTTCCCAATCATGCTTGTGAACACGTTGGAAATTTTGAATTTTAACTGTGATGCATTGCACTGTCCAAAGGTAAGGTAATCATCATCACATAGTATTTCTTTTAATTCAAACTGTTCAAAATGGATTTCGCTGTTGGTGATTTTTACAGACTTGTCCTCTGTTTCAATCGTGATTTCCTTTTTGGATGCGCTTTTATCAAACAAATCCGCATAGGTATAGTTACTCATTCGCTACACCTCCGACAAATGAAAACTCTATCTGATTGTATTTAATCTCTCCGTCATAAGTTCCGTAGATTGTAGGCTTTATATCAGCCATATATCCATATTGTGTGACATATTGACCTAAAAATGGAATGTATGCCGTGATATTGCACCCCTGTTCCGTTGCATCAATAAAATTGCTTCGTATCCCGGACAATAACTCTTGCAAATCGTCATCCGTCAGCATAGCAGGCGTGGAAAAATCAACACTTAATGCTTTTAGCTCCACAGCATTTCTATGTACGTATCCATTTGCATCAGTCCACGGGTCTACATCTTGCATATTTACAGCCGGCTGATAACTTTCAGCGGCTATAAATCTTGACTGGTCAATAACGTAATCTCCAATTTTCAAAAGCCATCCTTGATATGCTGACATACGCTCACCGCCTTATTGCATAAAAATAGACAGCACCCATTCAGAGTGCTGTCTGTGTTAAAATACATATACATTCTTGTGTTTTTGGTTAAATTGCTCTTGACCGTATTGTCTTGCGGCAATTCCAATTTGATCTGTTGTTATTCCAAACTCTTTTTCAAGGATTCCTTGCAGTAGCTGATTATTCTGTCTCAGAAGTGCAATTTCCTGTTGTGCCGTAGAGATGACAGCATCTCTGATTCTAGTAATTTCCTCTCCACCTGCAACCGCAGTTTTGCCACCTACAGTTCCTAGCATCTCCGGAACACCGTTCTCTCCCGCCATGAACATTGTGTATCGGCTTGGAACGTAACCACCTTTTTCAAATGTAGGTATTCTTCCGACACTAATGTGTTGTATATTATTCGGAACTGCATCACCAATTTTAGGTATTAACCTTGCTGCAGACATCAAACCATTAATAAGGTCTATGGCATTGTTTATCATGGTTTCTATTCCACTTATTACAAGGTTCAAAGGAGCTATTGCAACATTAGCTGCTGTTTTAAATGCTGTTCTAAACGCCGTTGGAATGTTTTCAAGCAATTTATTCCATTTTGTTGGTCCAAACTGCTCTGAAATTTTTTTCCACCAATTTGAAAATCCTGTTTGGTTCCACCATGTTGTAAAAGAAGTCCATTTTTCAGAAAGTGATGACTCTATAGTTTGACCCATTCCTTGCCACTTTTCCTTTGTGAACCAAGGAGATACATTTTCATTAAACCAGTTTCCAACAAGTGGTGCTATATTGATAAGTGCAGATGACAGACCAAAAGTATCTGACATATCTACTTTTGTATTTTTTATTTTATCAATTAGCCAATCAATTTTATCTCCAAAATCATCAAGAGTGCTATGTTTTGGAAGCAACATTGTTCCTGTCAAGAATCTATACAAATCATTATCTGTTATATCTTTGTATAAATCATCCCACGCAGTTTTTAATGTGGCAAAATCAGTATTTTTTAATGTATCAAAAAAACCATTTTCACCAAACCACGTAAAATTGTCGTAGTACTCTGCATCTTCTGGGAACAATGCTTTTCCTAAAGATTTTCCTACATTAAATCCAATCTCCCAAGTAACAGCAGCTATTGCAATTGTCGGAACTATTCCTATACTTGATCCTAGTACTTTGGCTGATAACTTGTCCGATATTTTCCCCCATATGATATCTCCAACACCAGTGAATTTCAAAAGCCCTATTGCTGTCAGAATCGTGGTTTCGATTGGTGCAGCATCGAAACTTCCTTTCCACAGTTCGATTGCCGCTGTAATTGCTTGTCCTATAAAGTTTCCGGCAGATGTAAATACAGCAGTCCAGTCAATACCAGCAAGAAACTGTCCTATGTTTTGACCAATCTGATACCAGTCTACAGATGCAATAGCATCGGACATCCAGTTAAATATCCCTGTGACAATACCGGATAAATCTTGTCCTGCTTCGAAGAAATCACCATTGAATAAATCTTTGAATAACTTTTTCACAGGCTCAAGAAGTTTTTCTATCTTATCAGCCCAGCCAAGAGCTGTATTCTGCATCTTGTCGAATGCTTCCTGCCATACTTTTTCGTACTCTGCAGTAGCATCCATGATTTCTTTGGTAAGGTCAATTCCTGCTCCACCAGCACCACTTCCGGAACCACTGGATTTTGGTGTGGAAATAACTTTCAATTTATCAAATGCTCTGATTCCGCTTTGAGCATTTTTTGCGCTTGTGCCAACTTTATCCAGCGCATCTGCCGTATCTTCCAAATCTTCATTGTACCCGGATACACCTTGACCGAATGACGAAAAGTCAATCTTGATTCCCAGTAAATTTGCAACACTAACAAGCAGTCTCTTAATCGCAATTACGACACCGTTAATAACAGGAAGTACTTTCTGCAATACCGGAATAAACAACTGACCCAGTACCATACCAGCTTCTTTTACGTTGTTAGTAAACTGGCGAATCATATTACTTGGAGAATTGATTGTATTCGCTAAATCTCCCCATGATACTTTGGACTGGTCTAAGATTGCAAGTAAACGCAACTGCTGTTTCTCTGCCTGTGACATTTCAGATACAGCTTTTTCAATGCCGTATTTGTAAGCATAAGTCTGTAAGGTGGCATTCGTGATATCAATACCATACTTATACAGTGCTCTTGACTGACCGATCAAACCGGACTGTAAGTTTGTTGCAACTGTACTAAAATCCACGTTAAACAGGGAGGAAATATCACCGGCAAGCATTGTCATGGACTTTGAAATTGCCGTAGTAACTTCTCCGGTCTGCCCTAAAGAGTTGGTAATAGATGCAAGTTGTGAAGCGTACTGCGTAATCTCCTGTAAATTCAGTCCCAGGTTCTTCATTCCGCTTTCAGAAATCAGCCCACCGTCTACATCTACTTTCAGACCGGACATTTTGCCAAGCAGTTCATTTACACGGTTTCCGAAACTCTGCGCATAATCTTCTGCATTGTCGTAACCGAATTGTTCAAAATCCTTGCCCCATTCCTTGCCGACTTTATTGAATGCTACCGTGTAGTAGTTGAATGCTTCGATATAGTCCGTAGTTCCCTCTATGGACTTCCACAGACTTTTAATTCCACGGATCACAAGGAAATATGTTGCGTAGAATCTGCCGAAAGCCGCAGCAAGGCTAAATGTGCTTTTCGTGGCTCTTCTTGCGCTTACCGTATAGGTGTTCAGATTACGTCCTAAAGAGTTTGCTGCTCTCCCGGATGCCGCACCAGTAGATGCCAGTCCTGCCAGTGCATTTGTCATGCGGATAATGTTCTCACTGACATTTGGAGCGGTTGAAAGAGTTGTAAATAACTGCTTCAAATTCTTTGCCAGTAAAGGAATGTTTGTGACTGCTCTGCCTGATGCCACACCACCAAGTCTTGAAATCGAAGATGCTATGCTCGCAATATCCCCTACTCCATCTACTTTAGTTCCTGCCATGTCAGCAGAAAAGGTCTTCAATGCAGATGAAATTCTGCTTAATCCGCTTGTATCTATTTTTCCCATTCTGTTAATGGAATTTGTCAATGTGGAAATATTCTTAATACCGCTTGTATTCATGGAACTGGCGGCATTTGCGATACTCTGTATGCTATTAGAAATGCTTGTCAGTTTGGATGTATCAATAGACAAGCTTCTCTGAAAATTCGTAAGGCTATTTGCCAACTTATCCAGTGCGTTACTTGCGTTATTCGCATCCGCTTTTATTTTAATCTGTAAAGAATCAATATCTGCCATACCGCACCGCCTTTACCGCAATAAAAAAGGAAGTGTCTGCCACTTCCAAGAAAAGAGCGGCAAGCTGTGACACCTACCGCTCCTAAAATTACTTTTTGAGATATGCCCTTGTAACCGCACCGACTTTTCCATCTACAGTGATTCCAACACTCTTTTGGAATGCTTTTACTGCATCAGAAGTGGTTTTTCCAAAATATCCGTCAATGTTCGTCTTACCTTTCGCATTTACAGACGGCATAAATCCTTTCCTTACAAGTTCGTACTGCGCCCACTTGACATCGTTTCCCTTCATCATTGCCAGACGCTTGTAATAAAGAAGTCTTTCCGGCTCTGTATAAGGGTTTCTATGGCTTGTAGAATCCTCATATACGGCATCTAACTCCTTGTACCATACATTCATGTCTACATTGCCTACAATGCCACCTACACGCCCTTTAGAAGTGTACTGCCAGCCTACCATGTTTGGTACTTGCGGTTGATACTTCACATCACACTTGCCGTTATTCTTGCCGTACCGTGCAATCCACATGGGATAATTCACACCGCCATAAGGCTTAATGTATGTCTTGTAAAAACTTTCACCAGTGTATACACCGAACTGTAATCCTGCATCGGTGATTACCTTGCCGTAAGCATTGATAATGGAAATAATATTTTTGCCAAGACCTTTCATAACGGCATCTTCAACATCAAGATATACTGTCACTTTTCTGCCATTAAGAATAGTAAGCACTCTTCTTGCATCAGATCGTGATTTTGCAACCGTTGTAATATATCCGTATTCATATACTCCGTGCACATGGACATTGTGCTCTTTACAACCTTTCCAGTTCTCTTCAAACTTCTTGTCCTGGTTCAAATCCTTACGGATGACTTTCAAAATAGCAAAATCAATACCGTTCTGTTTTACCGCCCACCAGTTAATCGTCCCCTGGTATGAGGAAACATCAATTCCTGTTAAACTCATGTTTGTTTCTCCTTAATCCGGACTTTCCGGCAGCCCTTGTTCTCTTAATGCTTTGATTCTCTGTTTCATTTCCCATATTGCAATTTCTTCGTTGGATTCTTTATAAGCTGGCTCTTTTTTGCTTTCTTCAATTATCGGCTTTTTGATATACTCTGACTTTGCATTTTTACTAAAACAATGGTCTATTGCTACACCAAATGCCGATATACCATAATTTCCAAACCAAGACCACATTTCTCTGTCTCTCTGCTTCATTTCTAGCTTGTACGCTTCTGCATAAGGCTCTAAATCCGCAGGACAGGAAGAATCTATATCTTTTACTGTAAATCCGTATCCTTTTGTGCATAAAAGCCACATAGGACGTACTTCTTTACAGTATGTTTCCCATGTTAGTTCTCTGACTTCTCCGGTGCTTTCTTGGAGTTCTTCTCCTGCTCCTGTTTCAGGAGCTTCGCTAAAAAACCGTTTTCAAGTAACTCTCTTTGTACATCAGCAAACAACTTCTGAATGTCAGATTCATCAGAATCGAAATAATCGTCAAGCATGGAATAAACCTCGCTTAACTTTGCTTCTTTCTGCTCTTTGCTGTAAGGGTCAAACCCGTATTCATCAGAGTGGTATTTCTGTAAACCGACAAGAATCAGTTCCGGCAGTAACATGAGAATGTTATTCACGGATTCAATGCCGTCTTCCTGCTTTTCAAGGTTTGCCAGTTTCTTGATAATGTTGTTTTTTACGGTTGCTTCGTAACCGAATTTAATGTTCAGTTCCTTTTCTCCAAATTTTACTGTCAGCATATTTTATCCTTTCCCCAACATTTTGTTGGAAAGGAGCCGCCCGAAGACGGCTCTCTTTTGCTTAAATCAATGTTTCGTCTACCGTTTCATCATTGTCAGCCACGGCAGTGTTATTTGTTTCTGACTGACTTTCTATTTTTTTGTCAGTGTAATTGCTGTGGGATAACCGTTTTCGTCTTCGGTTACTGCAACAGTGTAATTATCTTCAATCCACTTTGGTACGGTAGCCTGTGCAATCGTAGCAGTTCCGGTCAGATGATCGTCTGTTGCTTCGTCCGGTGCAAAACTTTCCTGACCGATAAATGCACAAATACCCTCTGAACCTTTTCCGTCAGTTCCATACAGGATGATAAAATCGAGTTTCTTTCCCTCGTTTGTCACCATTTCATCCTTGTACTTTTTCTCAAATGCTCCTTGCACTTCCATACTGTTAGCGGCTCTACGACCCATTTCCTGCGTCTCTACCAAATCTTCCAGTGTAGAAGTATCCACCATGTTCTGACTTCCGAACGGTGAAGGAATACTTTTTGCTCTAATAAGCAGTTTGTAAGTTCCTGCCCAGTACTCACCAGTAGCAGCACTAGAACTAGGCTCTTTATAGGCAATTCTTGATTTTAAACCAGTAGCCATATTTACCTCCAATTTTGCATAAAAATAGAGCCGTTAGGCTCTGACAATAGTTACAATATATCATCAGCATCTACACTTCTTCTGAACCGTGCAGTGCTTCTGTATGTGTCCTGCGAAGTATTATTGAACTCCGGCATGGAAGTTATTTGAAATCGCAGACGTTTGAAAAGTCCAGCAACCGTAGCCATGATAGCTTCAGCTTCTTCCTGACTTTTGTTGGTTATCACATCCACCTGGTATGATGCTGTGATTCCATTAACAGAACGTGCTTCAAGGTCTTGTCCTGTCTCTGTGAACGGCATAGCATGAAAGTACACCGTAGGGAATGTAGGGTCTGACAAATCCTTACTTTTGTCCGTCACATAAGCTTTAGGATGGCTCTGTGGTATCTTCATTTTTAAGTATGATGCAATCTTTACTTTGAAATCTGATACCCACTGATATTCATTATCCACTACCAAACACCACCTTTGCTGTCTGTGATACAATATCACGAAGTTCTATTGCAGTCAGGTACATAAATGGTCTTGACGGCATACCTTTTGTTATATGAAGTTTTCCATCATCTCCGATATAACTCCAGTAGTATTCTCCGGCTTTCACATAAGTGTTTCCATGCACTTCAATGTCTTGTAATGCTTGACGAATTGTTTTACCGGAGTTGTATTTCCATGTAACACCTTCCGGCAAATCATACGGATAAGGGTTTTCTGCCCCCATCTGACCTGTGCCAAACTCCACAAAAAGCGCATGGTCTGTACCTGCGACAACCGCCCAAACACCGCCACCTTTTACAGAACCAACATACTCTGCATGAATGCTCCGTAAAAGTTCTTGATTAAATATAGCATCAAGGTCAGCAATCTGCACTCTAGCAATCTCTACGCCCTTTTCTGCCAGTGTTTCAGCCAGTAGCCTACATTTATACTCTAAACTATTTTCATAGTCTTTAATAGCCTTTACAGCCGCTTGTATGGACTTTGGGTCAAACAGATTGATATTGATAGGTTTAGCCATAGCACACCTCACAGAATGTCCAATTCCTTGAACGCTTCAAGCATTTTAGGAAATTGAATAGCAATCCAGTCTACCATTGTCTCTTCATGTCCAAAACGTTGGTTATGCTCAAAATTTGACTGTAATCCACTTTCAGATAGAAAAGCATGAACAATCTCATGCCTTAACTGTTTTTTCATAAGCCATTCAAAGTTTCCAACATTATTGTAATTGTCTTTTCTGACAGCGATTATTTTATTAGTATAATCGCAATAACCGTCACAATCTTCACTCGAAAACTTTTTTCTCTTAATCGTATATTCAGTTCCTAATATGTTTACAGTTTTTTGCATCCTATTTCACCGTCTTCTGCAACAAAAACAAATCTGCTGTCAGTCCTTCGTCTGCAACGCCTTTGACAACATAGTCCGCAGTCTTGCTGTCCACAAGTCCGTCATCGTCACGACCTATTTCTGACTTCTTCCAGATAAAATCCCCTGCCTTAATCGGCAAATAGCCTTTGTCGGTCACAATCTGACAATACGAACTGGAATCATCAATACCAAATTCCTTTACCAGTACTTCCGACAGCTTATTGCTGATGTTGGCAGAAAAAAGGACGGGTTCAGAATATCCGGTAGTTTCTCTCAAAACCACTGGAATCCTTTCCCCGTCCATCTCGATGTACTTTATTTCTCCGTTTTCGTCCCGGTCATAAATCGTGACTTTTTCTCCCTGCAGGGAATACTTCATGTCCTGCTTGTTAATGTCAAGCATCTTTCTTCACCTGCTTGTAAATCTGATTTACACCAGTGCTTGCCAAACCGGAAACAATTCCGACTGCAATCGCATTCAGCACATCATTTGCCGGGAAATCCGGAATAACATACATTCCTACTACTCCGAGAATGCCACCGACAATGCCGACAACAACCGGGATGTAGTTATCCTTAATAACCGGAATCAGTTTCGCTCCAATACCGGCAAGATAGCAAATAACCACGATTGCAACACAAGTTCCTACCTGTGAAAAATCCATCATTCCTTACCTCCGTTCTCTTTAATGTTAAGTCTTTCCTCAATTCCATCAAGTCTATGATGTGCAGATGCCGTACTGGCTTCAACCTTTGTCAGCTTCTGTTCATGCTCTGCAAGCTCTTTCTTCATCTCTGAACGCTCGCTTTTCATTTCATTGATAGTATCAAGGATGGTGTCCAGTTTCATGTTGATGCGTGTGTTTTCTTTCACACGTTCCTCAATATCCTTTGTGTCTGTTCTTTTGCTGTTTTTCAGACCAATGTAGACGGAAAAACCGAGTGATAACACGCTTATAATGATTGCTGTAGATAACTCTATAGTCACATCATATACCGCCTTCCTAGTTTGTTGGCACACCGCCCACCACCCTTAAAGTGTGCCGCCTGCAACCTTATTACTGGAATCAGTAACATGGTCACGCACAATCTTCTAAACCCCTCGATTTCGATGGGGTTATAAAACTTTTGCAAATGGAAAAACACCCACAAACAGTTCTTCCCGGTCTCTCCATGTTCTCGACACACCATTTTCTGAATAGCTTGCCATGAAGTTTTCACCGGCTTGCGATCTGTCATACACGACAAGATTAACCACAACGGACTGAAATTTTTTCATATCCGCAGCAATCTTCTCTTCCGTGTAACTTTCCGGGTACATTCTCTTTGCTCTGATGTCTGCTTCTGCTTGACTGATAAGTTGTTCCAAAAGAGGATTTTCTTCCAAATGGTCAAACACGACCTCGGAGCTTTCAGAATCACTTTTAGAATCAATATGAAATTGTTTCAGACGGATTTTTACTTGCTCCAAAGTCGTATATTCTGCCATGTGTTACCTCTTATTCATCCTTTGCAGTTACCGTAGTAATACCTGCTTTTACTGCTCTGTAATTAGGATCACACTCGATAATCATAATTTCCTTGCCGGTTATTGCTTCAATTTCAGAAATGCCGTCCCAAGTAGCATACGTCTTTACATTTCCAAGATAAGAAGGTAATTTACAATCATCTGCTACCTTGTATTTGTAAGAATTGTCACCGCTTTTTGCAGGGGAAACGCTTACTTTCGTGTATCCATTAGTTGTTTGGCTTGCAGTGCTGTTCACTACCAATGTATCCAAACCGCTTTCTCCTTCGGTTAAAGTACCGATTACGATTCCATAAGGGTTAGGAATTACAGGGATAAACACGCCACTAGCCTTAGTCCACTCAGCAACCGGATCAGGAGTTGCCCACTGGGAAATAGTAATGAATTGCTTTTGGGACAGGCTTGTAAATGCACTTGCCTTTTCTTCTTCCGGAGTTACGCCCCAAAGTCCAGTACCAATCTTTCCGTTTCCAGTAGATACATAAAGAGTAAATACATTATCCGGTAAAAATCTCTTGGGAGTTCTCGTTGTATTTTCCTTGTTGGCAATTCCGTACATATCATCATCAATTACCATATTCAGACCATACAGGCTAAGTAACAGATTTGCCACTTCTGCAGGGGTAATTGCCATTCCAACAAAATTAACTCCCTTAATAGCTTTCATGATTCCTTCATTCTTAAGCATATAAGAGCGCATTTTTGTAGAAGTCAGTGCAGTATTGACAACATATCCTTTGTCAAGAGCCATCTGAACCATGTCTGCAATATCTCCAAGGATATCATGGGTAGGATCTTCCCAGCCTTTCAGTGTCTTGAACTTATTTACTTTGAAGTCAATAGCAAAATTGAGACCATTTTCGTTAATGGTCATCTTACCAGTAGACATAACCTCCATTTTTGCGATTTCAGTTCTTGTCTTTACAGAATCAGACAGCCGACCCATATCGTCATATACATAGTCAATCAGGTTGCTTTCTCTTACACCATGATTCAGCAACTGGCGTAATCTTTCAGACTGGTTGATTTTTTCCTTAATCAGCAGCTTTTCTACGCTTACTTTTTCGAATCCAGGTCTTACACCAATAGCAGCCTCGGTATCAAATGCGTGTACCATTGCTGCGGTAGGAAGATCCATTCCCTCGGAAAGTCTTTCGTACTCTGCTTCAAGGTTCTCGGTCTTGATATCAGGGAAAAGACGGTCACCTACATAATTTCTTGCGATAGAATAGTTTTGGGAAAAATCCAATCTATCCTTGTCTGTAATCATTGTTAATACACTAGGCATACTGTTCTTACCTCCGTAATTTAATCAAAGTAAATGCCGCTTGCTTTAAGTGCGGTTTCGGCATTTGTATCTACTGCAACAGGCAAATTTGCCTTAATAACACGGCCTGCAATAATTACAGAAATAGGCTTCTTTTCGTCATCTGTAATATCAACATCCTCAAACGCAATTCCCTTCGCAGAAGCGTTATTTGTTGGAACCACAGTTCCTGCCTTGATAATCTTCTTATCGTCTACCTGTGTTGCCATTGCTTGTGTTCCCTCAAAAGTTTTTAACACAAGTCCGACTTCACTTGCTAAAATGTTTACACCAGAAGTGTAAGTAGTGGTTTTCATGTAAGCCATAACGTTTATACCTCCTTGCTTACTGTTCGATTACATAGCGCTGATTATATTTCTTTGCCATTTCAGCACCTTTACTTTCAGTTCCACCATTGCCGCCAGCACTACCACCGCCAGGATTTGTGGTTCCGTTTGCGATTTCCTGCTCTTTAGCCTGTGCCGCAGCAGTCTCTTTATCAGAGATAATTTTTCCGAGTACTTCGTAGTCAAAACTGCCGTCATCCTTGATAACCTGTGATGCCTGTTCAGCAGAAATGTTAAACTTGGATGCCGCATTGCTTCTCTGATTCGCAATAGCTTGTGTCTTTTCAAGTTCTGCGATTTTTGCATTTGCAGAATCAAGGTCTTTTTGCAGTCTTTCCGAATCGGATAAATCCTTATCTTTCATGGCTGTGTATTCCTTTTCCAACTCACGCAGTCTTGTCAACTCTTCACTGTTTTTGTTTGCCTTTGCGTTTGCTGCCTGAACATCCTTGCTATTCTCAGCAATGATTTTTTCAATCTGTTCATCAGTCAAACCCATAGCTGTCAGTTCTTCTCTCTTCATAAATTACCTCCGTTATGTCCTACGAATTTTTATACGGTGCAACGACACCGATTGACATTGCCGGTTTATACGCTCACGGCATTGCGAATTTTTATAAAATAAAAACAGCTACCTATTTCTAGGCAACTGTATTATTTTGCATTTGTTTTACAATTTCTTTTGCTTTTGCCATCTGCTCTTCCATGTTGATAATGTCAGCAGTTTTCCACAGAGCATCAAGGTAAGGTTTGGAAAGGTTGAAAGTCTTTTCACAATCTCCCCAAAGTCCAACCGTTTTTATTGCAATAAGAGGATGAATACCACACTGCAGAAGTTGCAGTAATGTCTGCGACTTGGTATACATATTATCTTGTGGACTGTGGTTAATCTGCACATCAAAATCTCTAAGAGTGATTTTCAGATCCTCTTTCTTAATGCGGATAACATTCAGCGCAACCTTGGCCAGTCTCTTCTCTGCTGTCTTAACAACCGGATCCTTAAGCCTTGCTCTTGATTTTGAAAAATCCCATCCGTTTCTCAGTTCAACCGCACCCTGCGTATCACCGCCAGTGTTTCCTTGCTTGTTCGGTATTCCCAAAATTGAAAGTGCGCTGTCTGTTAAATCATCTTTGGATACCTGTGTCTGCGTTTGGTCAAGTTCCTGTGACATGACATCCACATCAGACTTATTGTCTTTATTGATGGACTTTACAACCAATGCATGGTTCATCTTCATTTTTTTGAACTCTTCTTCGTCAATCTCGCAGTTTACAAATTTGTACCATGCCTGTATAAACTGCTCTATACCATCCATTCTGTTTGACTGCGTATTATTGATTGCATCCAACAGATCTATAACAAGTTCAATATCAGACAACCGCTCATGGTTGTTCGGAAATTCTACAATCGGAATACCACCAAATCCGTGAAGTTTCCATGTATCAGGAACAAGCGCACTGTTTTTTATCTTACATTCATAAGATTCCGTGTAGCAGAGTTTGTACCACTCGCCATTTTCATCTTTTAATTCCTGTACCGCCAAAATCGGTTCTTCGGAACTGCGGTTGTAAATAACAAACGTATTCAGAGGATTAGGTGCAACCACACGGATAGGCACATCTCCATTCACAATCTGAATAGCTTTGAATGATGTTCCGGTTGCCGACTGCCACTCACCAGCTTTTATGTCTTTCTCATGCTTATTTGCATCTGCTAAGTAATCATTCAGTTCATCTACTGCCTTATTTACAGCTTCATTATCTTTTCTGCTGACAAACTGAATAGGCTCTCCGTAAGTCTGAGCGACCTTGAATTGCACCCATTCAAAAGAATGGTTCTCTACTACTCGATTGGTGATATCCTCATTTGACAGCTTTGTTCTGTATAGTACCGGTTGATCTCCTTTGTAGTACTCCCACAAGTACTTGATAACTGGCTTATTGTAATAAAAAACACCGATGCAATCACCGATAACCTTTACAATGTTGTCTTCGGTTATCTGCTCCACATCCGTATATGCAATTTTTCTACCGTGACAACCTTTGACAAGGTCTTGAAATTTCATAGTGTTCATATTTCCACCTACATAAATGTCATTCCGCTACTCTGGTATCTTTTTGGAAGTTTCTTGATCTCACGTTCTCCGGTCTCCGTATGGTAAACAACCATTTTATTGCAATTCCGGCACTTATATGTCTTGTCGATGTGTGATTTTGAACTGCATTCACCGACTAACCGTCCGCATCCCGGACAGTACACTCTAATTTTTTGGTTAAAAATCATAAATACCTCTTTTCTGCGCACAAAAATACCGCCCACATAACGTAGACGGTATTCCCGGCTGTTTGCCTTTTAGGAGGATTAGAAAGCATCTTAAATATTTTCGTCAGTTTAACATTACCATTTTTTATATATGACATTCAATGACATCATTCATTCAAATATCCTTCTCCGTATTTCTTTTCAAACTGTTTCAATGCAGTTCCGTGAAGTCTTACAACCTGTCTCCATGAATATTTCATTTCTGTTGCAATCACTTCAAAAGTTTTCTTTTCAATGTACCTTGCAAACAGAATATTGTATGTGTTTTCATCTTCCATGCTGTCTATCTGCTGTATGATTTTCTCTTTTTTATCGACAAGTTCGTCCACCATTCCATCTATTTTCCGTTCCATTTCATCAATTTTGGCATATTTTGTTCCTATTTTGTCAAAATTCGGTGTAGTCTGTACCCTTTCACCGCTTTGCGTAGCAGATATGCTTACCGCCATATCTTTGAGTTGTGCGATTTCCGTGAGTTTATTATTTATCATCCGATTAAGGCGGCTTATCTGCCCTAAATATTCTTTGGTTGTCATATCAATACCTCCGTCCGAAAGAGAATGGGTTTTGAATTGCTTCTACTTTTGCTACCCTGTTTCCGTTTGTAATTCGCAATGCAAAGTTTGAAAATACATCAGGCACATCATCTAACTGTTTTTTTCCTGAAACAGAATACCTTTTCAGTAACGACATCATTACACCGTATGGTTCGTTAGGCTTATACAATGATGGATCTTTGAATATTACGTGTTGTAAAATCCAGTTAGAGCACTGGAAAATTCTTGCTTCTTTGTTTGTCTCTGTCGGTGTGTCTGTGATGTTGCATATCCATCCTTTACTCTCTACACGCTTATTTACTTCCATTGCCACACGGTCACCGCCGGCATTACGCTCAAATTCGCACTCTTGCACTTTATTATTAACAAGTACATTTGCCGCATTTTCATACTGCATCTCATAATCTGCAGTATTGTCACAAACAGCATCCACGCAGTAATAATCTTCTCCATACTTTTGCAATACCGGAAGAACAAAAAAGTCGGTTCCTTTTCCCTTGGTATCGCATTGCCCGGTAATAATTTCCGGTTCCCCATGTGGCAGATTAAGATAACGTCTGATTTTTTCTTCCGGAAATAACAATCCCTCACGTTCAATAGGCTCTTGCTTGTAAAGACACCTATAAGAGATTTCATCCATGAGTAATTGTTGATCTTCAAAAAAAGCAACCGTAAATCCGGAAAATTCGTAGTCAAAATTGCTTAATCCTGTTTTTGGGTCAATATCCGGCACTGCAATTACTTTTACTCTCGGATTCCCTTCATACATATTTTGGATCCGACCGATTACATCATTTACGCTCCACCTGGTAGCAATATGGATCTCTTTGCAATTCTTTCCGTCAGTATCTTGTGTCTTTCTTTGTCTTGCATCTACCGCATACTTGTCCCACAATTTGTCCAAAATTATAGGATTCATAGCTTCTTCGATGCCACCGATCATGTCATCTACGAACAAAAACTTTGATGCACGTACTTTACCAGCATTTTTACTTCCTACGGATGTACACTGAACGGATGGAAATGGTTTATATTTGCCGATGTTAAACTGCTCCATTTTTGCGTTAGTACTGGTAACAGAAAGATTTGGGAAAATTTCATTCCAAGTGTACTCGTCAGAATTTGTACAAATATCGTACACACCGTCATAGTACATACGTGTAATATCTCCACTGTGGGAGTAAAAAAGGTTAAAATCTCTCGGAAACCATCCTGCTACCAACGCATTCAGCATTTTCTCGACCGTAGTTTTCCCAGCACCTGGGATAAGAGACACGCATAGAATGTCGTATTTATCATCAATCATGCCTTGAATGGCATCCATGAGACCAATTTTAAGAAATTGCTTTCTACGTGGCATATAGAACCGCTCTCTAGGTTCTCTTTTCTTTTCCAAATAGCGGTAGGCACTGTCCACAACCTTATTTTGTGCTTCCAGTAGGAGAACATCGTACAATTTATCTGTCAGAGAATAGTGCGTCTTGTTTGCGAAGGAATACTTTTCCAAATCCCATATGGTTCCTCCGGTTCTTTCCATGCAGAAACGCTCTACAATGCCTTTAGAACGGTTTGTTATCTGTAAGCCATAAGTTATATCCTTTTCACTGTTTATAGCCACTCTGCAGGCTTCTATATACGCATCAATGACCTGTTCATCAATTCCCTTTCGCTGTATGTAATTGTCATAGCTGTTTACTGCCGATATAAGGCTCTGACTTGCCAATATAAAAGAGCCTCCTTTCCTTACATTTTGGAAATTTGGCTCTCTGCGTAGGCACTCTACGACTGGTGCTCTAAATATTCAATTTACTTCCAATCAAAATACGACCGTTTCCCACATACAGGGCACTTGATATTGTAACTGCCAAGACCATCATGCATTACACCCATTATGTCAGTTGCATCGCATTCTCTTTTCTCGAACTCAAATATCGAACCGCATTTATCGCAGGTTAATCTTTTGGTCGGTGCTACTAATTTGTGTCGTTTTATAATTTTCATCCAAGATTCACCCCAATTCTATTGATTTTCCCACACTTCGGGCATTTGATTTCAGCCTGTCCGTTGAATTTGCCTAAAAGGCGGTTACAATTTCTGCATCGTTCCTCTTCTAACCTTATCAACGGTTCCGGCATAGTCTTCTTTACATATTCTTCCTCTGACATTTTAAACATTTCAATTTTTTCTGGTATAATATCATGTCTTCTTTTAAATGCTTCTTCCCAAGATTTACACATGATTAAAACCTCGCTTCACAATGCTCTACCATTGTTTCCAACGTTTCTTGGTGGAATGTAACACAATGATAAATTTCTTTTCTCACATTCCTCGTATTCTCGAATTAACTGTTTTTGAAATTCAGATAACGGAAATGGTGCAATCTTCTCTGCAAATTCAACCAGAGACATTTCGCTATCCTGCTTAATTTCTCGCTGAGATGCGTCATATCCCAACTGTTCAGTTAATTCATCTGTTATTGATTCCATTAATTCTGCCATGCTCATTCTTCAATACTCCTATCAAATCATGCATTTGAATCAGTATTTTTTAAATATTCAACGAACTGTGCCCAAGCCTTTTCGCATGTTAAATCTCCAACAGGATTTTGAACATAGTATTCTTGGAAATATTCCCGGGCCTTTTCTTTTTCATCTTCGGAATATGAATCCCATTTAGAAACTCCAGATTTCTTTTTGAAAAATTCGCACTCATGTTCACTGTCAGCAAATCCAGCACCAGGAATCCATTTTTCCGGATGGTTGCACATTTCAGCCATCCCTACAACTTCGTTTCTATCAAATCCAAGGTAAACACAATCATGACACGTCATTCTTCCACCAACTTTCATATCAAACCAAGCATATACAATATTTCCTGTTCGGATACTTCTTTTGCTCCTTCTCTAACATGAAACAGTATTTCCATTAGTTGTTGATTATCATTATCCGTCATTCTGTTTTTATCAATTATTTCATCGATGCAGTAATATAAACAATGCCCATATCCAACACCTAAACAACTTCCATAAAATGATTTTCCAACAATATCATAATTTTCAGTTTTTAAAATATCGTGCTGATAATCTAAATCGCACCACTTTTTATTATCTTCCAGTTTCTTTTGAAGATATTTTAAGAAATCTACTACTCTTTCTTCTCTATCACTGATGTATAATATCGTGTCTTTCATTTTATTTCACAATCCTTCTGCTTTCTTCCATCACTTTACAGTTCCTTGCAAAATCTCTTTCAATAAAACTTTGCGGTATTCTTCCAAAATTTTCCAAAGCGTACTTATCTACCGCTTCTTTTGAAACATCTATACCAAAATTTCGTAATGCTTCTGTTTGTGGTTGATAATCTTTCAATCCATTCATCCTCATATCCTCCGTAACCCATGCAGACGGAATCGAACCGCCGACACACATCCTATGCGGATGCCGCTCTTCCACTGAAGCTATGCATGGAAATCGCACCGTAAAACCTTTTATGGCTTGCGCTTGCCATAACCAAATGTGCACCGCCTACTTGTCACTGACTATCCACAATCTCACAGTCTTGTCTGTTCTCTACTTCATAGGCTTGGTTTTCGCTAAACATATGTGGCTTACGTTTTAGCTAGGGAATAGTTGCCGTGGGAGTTGAACCCACCCGACCCAAACAAGGTACGACTACTTTTGAATCTGCAAATTCTACTCGCAGAAGTGTTTTTCGTTGACCGATAATGAGCAACTACTATCCATACATCTCCCATCGACCTGAACTATTGCAGTAGTGCCAGACTAAGTGGAGATAAAGATAAAGTTGGGATGATGGGACTTGAACCCATGACATACTGTGTATAAGACAGCCGCTCTCGCCAACTGCGCTACATCCCAATGTGCGTTTCCATAAGCTGTATGCCTACATTTAAGACGCTGACACAGCGCAACACTTATAGCTATTTTTATTTTCGCAGGGCATCCGCCAGTTACCTGCTAGTCGGTTGCGATCCGACATCGTGGGGAAAGAAGGAGTCGAACCTTCGGTGTTTCTAATGTCACGGTTTTACAGACCGCTGCAATCGCCACTATGCATATTTCCCCAAAACCTGTGCCGTATAACCACAGATGAACTTCTGGCATATCTATCTGCTAACTACCGACTATTTCAATCACGGTATCGTCTTATCACCGCAGATAAAGTTTTCTCCGCTATATAGTTGCAAGGCTTCAAGCGGTTACGTGGGATATAGGTGGGCGAGGATTTGAACCTCACATGATTAGTGCACTTCCCGTCATCTAAGTTACTGGTTTCAACGGATTATCTTACAGTCATAGTGTCTACCCATTCCACCACCACCTACGCCCATTTTATGTCTGCAAGGGCTGTGCGGGATTTTAATGTCTTTACTGACAACCCACGGATTAAAACCTACAACGGTATTCCGCAAAAACCGGGCTATCATAAACCGGTTAAACCCTCACGAGCCTTGCGACGGCTCTTAACAGCATTCCGCTATGAGGTGAAAGGAGCATTCCATGTAGATGGAATATTCGCAGATTGCAAAGACCGAAAGAAGAAAACATCTGCGAAACAGGACTACCAGGATTCGGACCTGGGAATGCAGCAGTCAAAGTGCTGTGCCTTACCGCTTGGCGATAGTCCTAAACTCCGGGAGAGAGACCATCTGCTCCCGGATTATTTTCGTGAAACACCCTATATTGCTTTATCTAAAAAATTGTCTCGCCTGTGTACGGTACTTTGTAAAATCGGTGTTGTCGAACGCATTATTCCATTTTTCGTTTCCCACACACAGGCTTCATACACTCTTGATGCCTTGATTTCTCTGCCACATATCCAATGCCAACACAACACTGGATATTCGGCAATAACAATGGCTTTATGAATTTAACCCATTCAACATTGTGATATGGGATAATTCTCATAATCTCCGGTAACCACATAGGCTATACCCACATAAAAGTTATTCCAAGCGCAAGTAACATTGCGAACGCAAATAAAATAACTCCGTCTGATGCCGTTTTCTGCTTCGGAGCAGAAAATGCACTTGATATTGCGAAAAACGCCATTACTGCTGTTGTCATTATTTTTAAAATCATGTATCCGATCATTTTTTCTTCGTCCTTCCTTCAATTTCATCGATCATTGCCATTACCAGTGCTTTAGCAAACTGGCTATTGTTATGCATTTTAATCAGCAGATTACCTTGCCGGATAAGATACGACCAGTCATCATCCGTTTTCGGATTAGCACACTCTTTATGGATTTTCCAAACCTCTGTGTAGATCTCTTTAATCTCCGGTGGCAATTCACATTTCTCCTTAACTGGCAAATCTTCTTTAGGCTCTTTATCAAGCCTGCTCTTTTGGTGCTTCATCTGACAGCTAACCATTTCAGTAACGTTCTCACGGTCTCTCTTGATTCCGTGACCTTGCAGAAATAATTCGCATTGCAGCACTTCACCGCATTTTGAACATTCGTCTTTTATCTCTTTCCCAAATATCTGCATACGCTTAATCTCTACCAGTGACTACTGCTCTTAAAAATACTCCGATGATGAACAGGATATATACCCATGCAGGAGCATGCAATTGAACCAGTATCCATGCTAAAACTATGTAAATGAAAATCATGTGCTGTACCTCCTAAAAGGCTTTTTTATTTTTGAAAATTTTTTAAAAATCATCCACATTCTCTGTAAAACTTTTCTTCCCGTCCGTCATCATAAATAACTCTTGCAATCGGTTCTGCAGAATGATCCACTTTCTGGCACTTTGGAATACTAAGCATATCTACTCGGTTCTTTATAACCTTGATGTGATTGTCTCTCAGGTATTCTTTGTAGTACCACTTGTCAGATAGCTTGTTTCCACCGGAAATGTTTAGTTTTTGCTCACATTCTTTCTTGCCTATCTTTCCAGTTTTGTACTCCTCTAAAATTTCTAAATAGTTTGATACCGGCAACATTTTAGGTCTTCCTGTTTTCTCCGCTCTTTTTATGACCCTTATGTTTAATGATCCATGTGCAATTTGATGGCAAACATGGCAAAGAGGTACAATGTTCCCTATATTGTTTGTTCCTCCCAATGCCAAAGGAACTACATGGTGATACTCTACATCCAAATTACTTCCACAGTTACAGCAAACTGTTCCAAGCTTATCTTTAAGTTCGTCCTTAAATGACGGTCTGTTAAATTGCAATTTGTTTTGTGTGTAAGATAACTCCATGTTAGTATCACCTCCTGTCGAAGCCTTTTTATTTTTTGGGTAGTTTACTGTACTTGGTAGGGCGGGTTTCCGAATTTCTATAAACCCCCTCCCCCATCATCACCAACATATTTCAACTATGCGCAAAATTCGTGCTTCGCGCAGTCTTTATTGACACGTCCTTAACTATCCCATATTTCCGCATGTTTCCGCTGTTGTTGCTACTCATTCGCATCTGCTGTATTATCTTCATACACTCCGGAATCGGTCAACATTGATTTATTTTGTCCAAAATCTTTGTCTAATCGTGGGAGTTGGTCGGCTGTCCTGGTTATTTTGTGCACAATCTCTTGCTGTGTGGTCTGTTTCCTTCCGTGGTCGTTGTTTAATCGTTCCGTTGCTCCCAGCGCATTTCGCAGATTGAAAGCAACAAGCTGATCGCAATCTGCATCATCTAACCAATTTACAAAAGCTTTTCTGACTTCGTCCATGCTCGATGTACTTGATTTAGTCCTCCATGCACTCAAAGCCTGTTTAGATATCCCTGTTAATATCTTAAATGTATCAGCTGTAGCAGTCATATCATAAGCGTTGGCTAACTCTCTAAGATATAAATAAACCTCATACAACAGATCTATGTTGTACGCATTGTAGTTAGTTAGCATTTGGTTGATACTATTATCCACTACGTTTTGGGGTATATCTTTTAATACATTACTAGGCCTTATATAATTGTTATATATATATTGCATGGCACCATTAAAAACCGGTTGCCGTTGTGATCTCATGTCATCGATGCCATAAGCTGCGCAATAATCGTCAAAGTATTTACGGATATTTTTTTTAATCTCGTCAATGTTTGGAATCTCTCTGACGTCCTGCACCGCTCTGTACCTCCTAAAAATCTGCAATAAAAAAATCACTAAGCATCACTTAATAAACCCATGTTTTTTTGATCTCCTCCACAGATCATGTAAAAACATAAATTTACAAAAGTGACAAGCTAGTGACTTCTTGTCGGTTCCGGTCTGTCGGCTCCGGTGGTCTTGGTTACAATCTGGGCGGCTGCATATCCAGAGGGGGGTTGGATTTACACCGCTGTCACTCGCACCGTGTTAACGTCGGCTCCCTAACTGCTTTTATCATAACACAAGACCTATTTATAAATCCACAACAACCTTTTACGTATTTGATGATTTGTTGTTGTGGTATGTCTGCCGGTGATCCTGAGTATATAAAAATCATATGCTTAAAAAATATCATCCGGTTAAATTTGACAAATGGGATTTTTTGACAGACAGATAGGTAATTTTTGCAGATGGGTACATGGTGGCAGATGGTCAGCTCTAGTATTTATATATACTTGGTTATACAATGTCTTTCTGCACTTATTTATTTTTATTTTATCTAACCTTTATTTTATCTAATCTCCTTTTATTTAATCTGCGTCTACAAAATGTCTACAATTTGTCTACAAAATTTAGCACGTTAAAATATCACAGTGAAAATAGATCAAGAAAAGCAGTCTGTTACACCTGCTTATAGATTACGATATTTTGATTTTAATATGTTTATAAAATCATCTGTTAATAATCCGGTTTCTTTTGCCTTCTGCGCTTCCTCCCTTGCCAATTTTGCAACATTTATGTTTGATGTGGTCACAATCTTGATTTGCTTGTGATTAACAGATACGCAAGCAATCCATTTGTTTTTTACCGTGTCCCAATTAACGCCAGGGATGCCGCTGTTTTTATGTATTCTGGTTGCTTGCTTTTTATCGTTGTATAATTTTTTTGATTTTTTTACTTTTACTTGATTGTTTTTATTCCAAGTTAAAGATTGCTGATTGTCAATTATTTTTAGATGTTTTTTTGCACATTGCTTACAAAATCTTTGTAAGCCGCTGCATTTAATTATATCACATCCGCAAGACTCGCACTGTATAACAGATCCAAGCGGAATTATATAACTGTTTTTTTTGCGTTCTTTGTATCTCTTGGATTGCTCTTTTTTTCGTTCCTGACTGCATTTCTGGCAGTAAAACGCCCTCGGACCACCTAAAAAGCTGGTTCCGCACGTTCTGCAGATTCTTGGTAGTATATTATCTTTCATCTTTTTACTCCAATGCAAAAAAGCGGAGCTTTTCGGCTCCGCTGAATATTTAATAACAAGGGTTTTCCTTTGCTAATTCCCAAACCTCGCCAAATTCCTTTTCGTGGCGTTTTGCATACTCATCAAAAAACTCCTGATCTGTGCAAGGTACTAAATCTCCGTGTATTTGCTCTCTTAAATCGTCATCCATAAAAGATACCGCCAAATCATAATCAATTTCTACTCCATACTCATTTACAACTGTATTTCTCATATTCTCCACCTTTTACCTTTCTTTTATGCTGTTTGTTTACTTGTTCGTCTGATCCGTTCCGCTCTCGCTGTGATCCGGTCAATTAGTGCCCTGTCACCGTATGCGGTTTTGCTGGCAAATAACTCCTGATCGGTCATGCTCTCCAGTGCTTGGAGCGTTTCCTCTTGCACTGTTTCCAGGGCTTGGAGTTCTGCCATGTTAAATTCTTTCAGCCGTTCGGATTCCGTTGTTTCCAGTTGATCCCGGTAGTACTGGAAGAACTGCCGGACGTTTGAACGGATCCGGGCGGCTTTCTTTGCTGTGATCTGCTCCGGCGTTCCTTTCATGTCGTTCGCTCCTTTCGTTCGTTTGTAATTGTATTATACATTACTCAATTTATTATGTCAATACATTTTTATAAATTACTCAATATTTTTCATTTTTGCTTTTATTGCCTCTAATATATAAGCGTTTAGGCTTAAGCCGTCCTTTTCTGCTGCTGCTCTCACCTGGTCCCTATATCCATTTGGTAGCATGACAGATACCCGATCATATTTAGATTTGTTGTACTCGTTTTGCTTATTATAACGCTGTTCTAATTTTCTTTTTGCTTCCAATAATTCCATTTTGTGTACCTCCTTTTTACTTATTATAGTATACTCAATTTAATTTATCAATATACAACATTCTTTTTGTATAAATTACTCAATATATTTATTGTTTAATTGTGCAATATGCTATTTTGTAAAATATTACTCAATTTATATTGACTTATGCAATTACTCAATATATAATAGCATTAACAACAGAAAACAAAAGCCGGTGACCACCTACCAAGCGAACACCGGCACCCAAAAAGAAAGGCACCCATATTATAACACGGGTGAAAAGGTAAATCAATATGTATAACTATTTAGAAGCAATGAAAGAAGATATCAAAGAGTACATCAACAACGAGATTAATTTAGAAGATTTTGCAGACCGTGACGAGCTGGAAAGCTACTTAAATGATGAGCTTTTTACAGAAGACAGCGTAACCGGAAACGCAAGCGGATCTTACACTTTTAGCAGAGCACAGGCGCAGGAATATGTTAAAGATAACATTGATCTTTTAAAAGATGCTTGCGAAGAGTTCGGAACAGATGCCGCAACGGTTGGAGAATGGTTTTTATCTGAGGACTGGGAAAAAATGGACGTAACAATTAGATGTTATCTGTTAGGGCAGGCAATCGCCGAAGTTTTGGACGATATGGGGGAAGAATAAGAGCATGGAGAATTTTATATTACTAATTTTTGCAATGCTCGCCGGGTATGTGCTCCGGTATTATAAAGAGTTTAGCAAGTAAGACAGGCTTACACCGGGGATCGTGTCCCCGGCTTGCTTTTACCCGGATAACCGGGAAAAAATGAAAATGTGGAGGAACAAGAAAATGAAAATTATAGAAATTTCGGCAATGCCTGACGGCACAGAAATACAACTAGAGGATTGGCACGACAAAAACACAAAAGATTATAATGATTTATACGGTTATGTAATAGGTGTATATCCAGTTGCTAAAAATTCCGGTCGTTTGGGTTGGGTAAAATCCGGAGAAAAATTTAGAATATCAATTAATTATAATAAATATGCAAATTATACTGATGAAATGGTGTTGAATGATTTTGAAGCGTTAAAAAATGGAGAAAAAACATTATCAGATTTAAAAGATCATTTTTTTAATAACTTTAAAGATCAATTTTATTTAGGAATCATAGATTTTGAACCTTGACAGCCGCCGCAGAGGATGCCCGCCGGATCACTACCGGCGGCGGTTTTATGGGTGAAATTTACCCAAAAATAAAAAAAAGGAGGTTACCATAGGATGGAAGAAAAGAACATTGAAAGACTATACAAGCTGTTAGAGTGTGCGGAGCGAGAGAAAGACACGGAGACAGCCGCAGTTTTGCGATGGGCAATTTTTGAACTGGAAAACAGATAAAAGACGGCTTGCAACCGTCTTTTTGTCGTGTTCCGTTGGATCTGCTGCCGTCTGGCGGTCTATTTGTGTTACTCTTCCACCGGATCCGGTCAGATCCTGCGCCCAGATATATTGACGGCTTGCGCTGTCTTGGTGTACAATCAAATATTACAAGGGGATTATACAAAATGCGAAAATTGGGAATCGGTCATGTATACGATATCATGGAGAGCGTAGCGGATGCCGGGGAGCGGCTGGAAACCGTTATACGGGTGGAGACTGCCGCCGGTGGTATGTCTCCGGAATCTGCGGAGCTGTTGCGGTCTGCGTATGATTCCATGCTTTCTGCAGTCGGAGACCTTGCGAAAGCTGCGACACGGTGACCGGGTGACAGGTTCAGGACTCGCACTGCAGAAGTGCGCAGATGTTCCACACCTTGAATCGGTCTGAAAAAATCTGCGAAAAAACTCTGAAAACGGATTTTTCAGCTTGAAAAGTGCTACCCAGGGGGGATTAAAAATTTTTTTATTATATTTTGACGAAAAATTTTTCTTTCAAAAACCTCTGAAAGCGAGATTTTCGGTTGAAAATGCAGACCCACGGGGGTATCAAAAGAAACACATTAAAATTTTTTCAATACTTCACATCTATTTATCGACAGAATACCACAAATGTGTTAAAATTTTATAAAATTCAAAATGAAAGGGGTAATTACTCTATGAAACAAAGTCCTTTAGGAATCACTTCAATGGTGCTTGGTATTATAAGCATCCTCACAGCTTGTATAGCTTTTGGCATTGTGCCAGGTATTATAGGCTTGATACTCGCTATTATTGCTCTGTGTCAAAAAGACAGAAAGCACGGAACAGCTATCGCAGGTCTTGTGTGTTCTGTTATCGGAATTGTAATTTTTGCCATTGTGGTATTGTTTGTAAATGGTGTATCCGATAGCAACAAGGAATCTACTGGAAAACAGACATCGGTTTCTGCAACAACGGAAAGTTCTGCCGCAGTATCAGAAATCACACCGGAATCTAAAGTTGAAGAAGCGGAAGTACCGAGTGGTACTGTTATTTCTCCCGGTTACACATTCGATGCGGACGGCTTGCAAGTCACTATTAATGATTTTGACCTTGACTACACTGATTATGAGGATGAATACGGTTGGAACGCTCCTGCTGATGGAACAAAATACATTATGATTGATGTTTCTTATCAGAACAACAGCAAAGATGATAAGTATGTAAGCATCTACGATTTCCAGTGCTACGCAGACAATACAGATTGTGAGCAGAATTACAGTGTTGTTGATAGTTCTTCGTTGAATGCTAATCTTTCAAGCGGAAGAAATACCTCTTACAAGATTGCATTTGTAGTTCCGAAGGATGCGCAGAGTATTGAACTGGAATACGAAACAAGCATCTGGACTGGGCATAAAGAAATCATAAAATTACAATAGAATATTGATTTTAAGGGCATCCGCAAGGGTGCTCTTATTTTTTTATGTTGCGAACCTACGTTCTGAATGATATAATATGTGTCAGTTAGGAAGTCTTGCACTACGTCCGGAGAGTGAAAGCTGATTAGACAGCCTAGATTGCAACCAAGACCCGGAATAAAGACAGACCAAAAAAAGATTGGAAGCTCGCTACTCCAACAGTAACAGGGGTAGTGGGCTTATTTTTATGCTCTTCTGCCCCATGACAATGTATTGTTTGGAGGTAGAAAATGTTAGTTGAAATCAAAACAGTAAACAAAGAAGAAGTAACCGTTGTAACGAGCCTTGATGTTGCAGAAACATTCGGAAAAGAACATTATCACGTAATTGAAGATATACGTGAGATTGCATCAAAAATTAGTACACCCGAATTTTCGGGGCTATTCTATGAGACAGAATATAAGGCATCAAACGGAAAGAAAAATCCTATGTATTACATGAACAGAGATGGCTTTACGCTTTTGGTCATGGGATACACAGGCGAGAAAGCTATACAATTTAAAATGGCTTATATTAAGCAGTTTAACGCTATGGAAAAGGCTCTTATCGGCAAAATACGGGAACGTGAAAAAGGAATTGGTGTCCGCAGGGTACTTACGGATAGTTTGCAGAGGACTTCCGAAAATGAACGGATGCACGGTCATGCATACTCTACCTACACCGATTTGATTTATAAATCAGTATTCGGAAAAACCGCAAAGCAATTACGGCTTGACCTTAATATTGGCAATAAAGAAAACATCCGGGATTATCTGACTGAGGAAGAACTACTGTTAGTTCAGAATGCAGAAATGCTTGTAAGTTCACTGGTTGGATACGGTTGGGGATACGGAGAAATTAAGGAATTTTTGGAAAATAAGTCGGTGAATAAACTGGTCGGATGATAGACGCCCTAGATTCAATCTAGTGCATTTTTATTTTTTGAAAAAATGCTTGACTTGTATCTCGAAACATTATATAATGTATCTCGAAACAAGGAGGTGATACCCATAGCACCTAAAAGCAGAGCCGATTACTTCAAAGAGCGAAGAAAGAAAACAAAAAATTTTAGTGTTGAAATCGAAAAGGAAAAGTTTGAGAAGTTAGAGGAAAAACTTTCCCAAAAAGGATTGACTAAAACGAAATGGTTTAACGAAAAAGTTGATGAAGAAATCGGAAACTAAAAAAGAAGGAGCAGCCATACCCGCAAAGTAACCGGCTGCTCCTTTACCCCAAAAGGATTATGTAAATTATAGCACTGCATCTTCCTTTTGGCAAATTATTTTTGATTAAATGGAGGAGCTGAAAATGAGAGAAGAACTTATCAAAAAAATTATCTGTAACCTTGAAAATACCAGCATTCATTTCCTCAAATGCATATTGGCATATACAAATATACTTTGTGATAGATAAAAGAAAGGAAAAATAATATGGAAAATATTGTAAACGTTGAAGGAACAGAGTTAGATGTCAGAGAATACAATGGTCAGATGGTTGTTACTTTTGACGATATCGACCTTGTTCATAAAAGACCAAGTGGCACGGCTAGAAAAGCGTTTAATAGAAACAAAAAGCGCTTTATAAATGGCGTTGATTATATTGTTTTGGAAAAAGAAAATTCTAATGTCCACCGGGTGGACATTAGAAATATTGATATTCCAAACAGAGGTATTACTGTATTCACCGAAAGCGGATACCTTATGCTTGTAAAGCCATTTAAGGATGATTTATCATGGAAAGTTCAGAGGAGCCTTGTCAATGCTTATTTTGCATTAAGAAATCAACATCCAGCACCTACTTCCACCACAGCAATCGAGGAAAAGCCGACATTAGAGTTTGAAACAGACTGGTTCTGCATCAACCGTGGCAAAATCAACTACATCTGCCGTTGCTACGACATTACATCAAAGGAATATATGCACCACTTACTTGAAGTTTTGGGAAGAACGTATAATTTTGATGAAGCAAAGAGAATTTACAGCGCAACGACCGGAAACTGGAAATGCAGAAATTCCGAAGTAATCACATACTTCCCACAGCTTTCAGAACTTGCATCTAAAATTCTTCAGCAAGATGTTGATAACTGTGCAACAGAAGAGACCCCATAACAGGGGTCTTTTCTATGCCATTATTTCCATGTATCCGCTTATCAGTTCATCAGCCAGCGCAAATACTTCTCTTCCGTAGGTAGCCAAAAAGTCGGCAACAATCTCTTCCGTCTGAATATCCATAGTCAAATTGTAGGATAGGCAGAACGCATGGCACAATTCATGGCACAGCACACGGTCATAGAAATTTCCATGAATCATATTTGATATGTAAATATCTCTTGTGTTCCTGTCTGTCATTCCAAACGTATATGTACCATCAGAACGCATCAGCATAGGGCTGTGACTGCATACACGGCTTAAATTCCAGTCTATTCCATTTATTGTGAACAACTTACCACCTCCAACATAAAAGGGGCTAAATAAGCCCCTTAAGTGTTTAACCGATTTTTGTTACCAGTGCAGACAGCTTGTTCCGCAGTACCGTCTTTTCTTCCGGTGTTGCATCGTTGATAATCTCCGTCATGTCGTTTGCAAGTTCGGTCATGTATGTGTTTAGGTCACGGACTTTTGCTTCTTTGTCCTGCTGCGTGTTAGCCTTATGCAGTTCCTTATTTTCCATGTAGGCTCTGCGGCTCATGCCACTTCTGCCCTCTCTTGCATCACGCATACCGGATGAAGAAGTTTCCGTGTAGTACATACGCCCCATGTCTCTGTCCATGTCACGGTGATACATTTCCGGGGTCATGTGGTAATAAGGTGGCTCTTCATAACCTCTGCGGTAGGTTCCACGACCTTTAGGTGCAAATCTGCCGTCAGCATAGCGGTAATGGTCATAGAACCGTCTTCCACCATCCCCATAACGTTCAAACATTTCCATGTTTTCGTCCGAATCATATTCCTGCATGGTTTTTGTCAGTTCCCGATAGTACATAGCTTCCGATAAGTCTTTCATCATATCAACTACTTTTCCCATTTCGCAAGTGTCTACATGGTCGATGCCCTTGTCAAACTGCGTTTTAGCGCATTCAGAAAGTTTTTCAATCATTTCATGCATTCTCTTAACATCCATGATTTTTCACCTCCTACGCTTCACGAACGGCAATCAAATTGCTGTTCTGCACTTCAATAGCTTGCGTAGAAGTGTTCTGAACGGCTACCGTACTGCAGCATCCACGAGGAACATCAATGTAAGCCTGAGCAGATACATTGAAGAAATTCTCTACTGCTGCCGGAGTTACAATCATTCTTGTGGACTGTAAAGGTTCCCCGTCTAACGCCAGTGCAAGGGAAATTTCCCCAACAGTTCCACCAGTGGGAATCTGAATGTTACCGGAATAACTTACAAGGAATCTTGCACGACACTGATTAGTGATACCTCTTAACTTCACAATTCCGGATCCCTCTCTATGATTGATACAGTTACTTCCATTTACGGCAGTTTCAGTAAAAGCAACGTCCGCTCCTGCTGCCACAGTCTGTAATGCTACTGCTGTATATTCAGCCATAATAAATACCTCTCTTTCAAAATCAAAGGGGCAAACCATATAGTCTGCCCCATGTTGTCAGTAATTCTGCATAGCAGACATAACCTTAAGGTTAAGTTACTCGATATGCAGTTTTAGCATCCGCAACCAGTGTTGCAACCGCATCCGTAATATACGTTAGGGTTGGGAACTTGGTATGCAGGAATGGGTGCAGGATTCACAGCGTTAATAATCTGCTGTGCCTGTGCACTCATGGCAGTGGTCAGAAGAGCATTCTGACGATCCTGAGAAGCGGCTCTGCGCAGATCGTTGTTCTCTGCCTGCAGAGTAGCAATCTTATCCTGACATAAGTAGTCAAGGATTGCTCTCGTACCGGCATTCTGACTGTCGATAATATCACGAGTGTTGTTATTCATGGTGTTCTGCAATGCGCAAGTATTGGTTGCCATATTGTAGTTTACACCCTGGATAGCTTCACGGGTATCGCAGCAGCACTGTGCTAACTGTGCCTGTAAAGCGTTAGCATTCTGCATTCCTGCTACGGTGTCTGCATTGATAGCCTGTTGGATGCCATAGCCAGTCTGTAAAATGTTGGTATTTACGCCATTAAATCCGGTAAGCATACCGTTGTTCACAGCGTAGAATCCGTCACACAGACCGTTGTTGATTCCGTCCAGTTTACCGATGATAGACTGGGTGTCGAACCCTCTTTGTAATGCAGAATCGGTGTAGTAACTGGAATTAGAGCCATTACCGCCCCATCCATTACCGCCCCAACCTCCAAAAGCGAAGAAAAGGACGAAAATAATAATCCACCATGCACCATCGTCGCCCCATGCACCGTTGTTCCCATATCCGCTGTTGGCAGGCATAACAGGCATGGTAAAGGGAGTATTGTTACTCTCAAACATAATTTTTACCTCCATATAAGATTTTTTATACTTAATCTTGCAAGAATTTAGTATCTACTTCATAGGAAATTGACGCTTGAATTTTTCAAATTCAGAATCAAAATCTACGCCACGTTCCTTAGCAATATTTCTGCCAAAATTTTCAACACCTGATATGTCACCTTTTTGCGCCATTCCCATTACATTTCTAATCATGGGGTTTTGCATCATCTGACTATTTCCCATAATCCCTTGAATTATTTGTTGTGGATTTCCCATCCCTTTGAGCATCTGCATAGGATTCATCATTTTCATTCTGCATCATCCTTTCTTTGCGATTGTGGAGTTTTCCTTTGCGTTTGCGAAGTTTTCAACTGTTCAATCTTTTGTTCCAGTTCATCGAAACGCTTCATAAATACCGCTGTGGCTTCGTCTGATAGGTCAAATTTCGCCTTTTCTGTGTCTGACGGTAAATTGTTAGGGTCTGCATCTAAAACAGGCTTGTAAAGCCTTGTATAGATTTTCCCATCTGCTCCCCAGGATTTAGCATAGATCTCCGACAGGTCCTGTTTTGGGAAAAATGCTGTGTTTCCATCCATAGGAACCTCATTCGGTGCTATGCACTCTTGCGCCGGTACAATACGACCGTACATCTGTACTGTGTTTTGCTGTGGCTGTTGCATAAATTGCTGTGGTTGGAATTGCTCCTGTTGTGGCATAAACTGTCCGTACATAGGTGTTCTATACTGCGGATTGAAATAGTTCGGATTCATAATCGGCTGCGGCATGGCTATTCTCCCTTTCTTCCATTGATTCTATCTGTTTCGCAATTTCAACTTCATCAAGTGTCTGATATGTCGGCTTGTTCATAAGTCCCAACGGACTGAAATTCATAAGCATTACCCGTTTCTCCTAAAACTTCCTCGATCACATGAACCATGATTGATTGATACTTAATCGGCACTTCCCTTGTACGTTCTTTGCTGAATATATGTTCCAGTGTTTCATCTGAAAATTTGAATTTTCCCATAAGGTCATCCCTCCTTATGATTAAATTTTGGCATAAAAAAAGTCGCATATAGTGACACATATACGACACTTTTGCGACAAACGAAAAAATATGCAGTTTTAAAAGTATGATAAATACAGCATTAGCACATCCTATTGCCACTCCAATGATTATCGGTGAGATACGCAGATTTTTACGGGATAACAATAGCATCCGTGTTTCACGGTCTCTGAAGGACACCGCCTACAAGGCAATCTACGCCCGCGATACCCTGACCAGGAAAAATCTGAAGGAGCCCACCATGGAAGAGATTGCCGCAGAGGTAGGTATCTCCAAGGAGGACATCGTCTATGCCCTGGATGCCATGCAGAATCCCATGAGCCTCTACGAACCGGTCTACACCGACGGTGGTGACACCCTCTACGTCATGGACCAGATCAGTGATAAAAAAAATAAGGAAGAGACGTGGGTGGAACATCTCTCCCTCAGTGAAGCCATGAAACGACAGAGAGCGTCATATCATCTCTCTGCGCTTTTTCGAAGGAAAGACCCAGACCGAGGTCGCCGACATGATCGGCATCTCCCAGGCCCAGGTCTCCCGTCTCGAAAAAAATGCATTGAAAGCTATGCGAGGCTATCTTACCGCATAGACCTTGATCCTCGTATTCTCTGTAACGTATGATACACCAGCCAAAACATCCAGTATCCGATGATTCCTCCCAGCACATTGGTCAGGATATCATCGATCTGAAAATAACCTCTGCCGGTAATGAGCTGGAAAGTCTCCACTCCCAGGCTGGTCACAAAAGCCGCAAAGATGTTCCTGAAAAATCCCCTAAGCCAGGGAAATGCCCAGGGGCATGCAAAGCCATACGGGATGAAAAGCAGCACGTTTTCCACCACGAAGGCGTTATTTCTCGTATTGATCCCCCAGGTGGAGAAAAGCTCCAGATCCATGGCACGGTTCCGGCTGCCATCCTCTCTGGAGAAAAAAGTGATCACCAGTATGATCATGAGGTACAAAGAAAACACCATGAGACCTGCCATCGGAAAGGCTTCTTTTCCCTTCCGCTCCCTCCTGGCATTCATTGCATTCAGGATCAGTCCCATGACGGCACCGGCCATCACACCATAGGGCAGATATTGTATGGCACCGTTCAGATCCCTTATTATATATTTCCAAATCATTCTTTCTTCATCCTATATCTGTCTCTTAAAATTCCCGTTTTACATCTGGTAAGTGTCCCAGCGGGAAGGCGCCTCGTCCCATAGCTTTTTGTTCTCAAATAATCTGTCGTTCATCCAGCCGACCGCATCCACCACTCCATCCTCGTCAAAGGAGAACATGGCCCTCTGTTTCTTCTCCTCCGGTGTCTTTAAAAAGTTAAAGGGCTCCGGCCAGACCGTCACGAGAAGCTTTTTGCCGCCTTCCGGATCCTCAGTCTGCTCCAGACGGTAACGCATCCCCTGGTGGCATCCGGTGAATTCCGTCTTTTTTAAATATTCCATTGATAATATATCATCACGTTGTATCATGTATTTGTCCTTTTTGGTTACTTCCGATTCCGTTACCTGAAAACTATCCTGTCTGTATTATATGGTTCACGAACTGCTCTGTTGCCACGCAGCTCCCACAATTCTGCACATGTTATATAGTATCATGTATCCGTCCCGAATGCAAAGTCAAATATGCAGGCTGATCTCCTTTTTCAGCTGCCGCATGATCTTTTTCTCCAGTCGGGAAATATAGGATTGTGAGATTCCCAACAGATTGGCCACTTCCTTCTGGGTCATCTCCTGTCCGTCCACTGTCCCCAGTCCGAACCGAAGTCTGACGATGGTCTTCTCCCGCTTGGACAATTTGCTCACGGCATTCATGAGAAGCTTCCGCTCCACCTCATTCTCTATACCGCGATAGATCACATCCTCATCCGTCCCCAGAATATCCGACAACAGCAGCTCGTTGCCGTCCCAGTCTACATTCAACGGCTCGTCAATGGAGACTTCCATTTTCGTCTTGTTATTCCGGCGCAGATACATCAGTATCTCATTTTCAATGCACCGGGAAGCATAGGTTGCCAGCTTGATATTTTTCTCCGGATTGAAGGTGTTGATGGACTTGATCAGCCCGATGGTGCCGATGGAGATCAGATCCTCCACCCCCACACCGGTGTTGTCAAATTTTTTGGCTATGTAGACCACCAGACGCAGGTTATGTTCGATCAGGATGGCTTTCGCCTCATCCTCGTATTCCGTCCCCAGATCACCGATCACCTGATTCTCCTGCTCACTGGGCAGGGGCGGCGGCAGTACCTCCGCGCCACCGATATAGTGGACATCTCCTTTCCGGTGCAGCAGATAAGGCTCCCTGCGCATCATTTTAAACTGCATTTTTCCCGGTATTGCTATCTTTAAGACCATATTTACTCCTATCTGCCACATTGTGCCTTGCCGGATCGTCCGGCTCTTTTATTTTTTCCTTCTTCCTTCGTGCTTTGTTCGTCTCCTGCAACAGCGCAGGAGGTAACAGCATCGGGATCTCTTCTCCTACGATCTCCTCCTCACTCACTGCCAGGTATACATTTCTGTATTCTCGTTCCACACCCTGCTGTATGAGCGTCATCTGCGGCACCGGATATCCCTTAAGGATCCCGCTCTTTTTGTGATAAGGAATCACCCGGAATCCAGGCAGTCCTTCCGGCCACAGCCGATAAAATATCCGTGCGTCCAGCACCGATACCGGTGCTCCGCTGATAGGTTCGGTCAGGGTATTGCCGGAGTCTACCAATGCATGAATGCGCAACGGTCCCTCCGCTCCCTGTAACACTACCTCACAATAGCAGGCTTGTTCCGCTTCCTTTTTGCGCCCCCGCACAAGTATCCAGCCGGAGAATGCTCCGACTCCCAGGGTCATACCGATCCCAGGCAGATAATTTCTTCCCATCGGGAATCCCCGAAGCAGTGCCGCCAGAATGCCTCCGATCAGGAAGGTGGACAGCATCAGTTTTCGGAAATAGTTCCACAACGTCCCAAGGCTGCGAATGTGAAATGTCACATACAGCATAAGTATTGTCCCCGGCAGAAAACAAAGCAACAGCTTCCCGGCGGCTGTTCCTTTCCATAAAAAAGGAAACAGATACCAGACCGCTCCGACCCCTGCTCCCGCAAGCAGCCGGTACCACGTGGCAGTGTGGCCCATGCTGTGATCCACCAGGCAAAGCAGCAGCAGATTCATCCCGAAATTGAGGAGGAACAGACTGTCTAAGTAGAGTTCATAATGCATCACACCCCTCCTTCAGAAACATTATAAAGGGTGGCATCAGCGGATTTTGTCAAATTTTCATCCGCCGGAACCTTTTTCTTTCCATTGTTTTCGACATCGTCCCTGGGGAAGTCTGCGACCGCCATCACTCCCCGGACTCCGCTGTCTCCTCCGGTTCTTCGGTCTTCTCCAGTCCCAGATAGGGCAGAATATTTTCGTACAGCTGCCTTATGATCGGTGCTGCCACCTGCCCCCCGTAGTAGATGCCCTGGGGATTATTGATAATAGCAATGGCGATGACCTGGGGATCATCCGCCGGAGCGAAGCCGATAAAGGAAGATATGTAACGTCCGCTTCCTCTGGGCAGGGTCTGGCTGGTTGCAGTCTTGCCGCCGACGCGGAAACCCTGTACCTGACCGTTTCTGCCGGAGCCTTCCGCCACTACCATTTCCAGAATGTAGCGCATGGTGGCCGAAGTCTCCTCCGAGACGATCCCCGTCTGCACCGGATAGGAAAAGGTCTCTTCCACCTCCCCGTCCCGGGTCAACGCTTCAATCCCGAAATGTGGCGTGATCCGGTTGCCGCCGTTGATAATGGAGGACGCCGTGGTCAGCAGCTGGATTGCTGTGATCTGGAAAGACTGCCCGAAAGCCACGGTAGCCAGCTCCACATTTCCCATATCCTCTTTTTTATGCATGATAGTCCCAGCTTCTCCCGGCAGGTCGATGCCGGTGCGCTGTTTTAGGCCGAACTGTTCAAAATAATGGTAGTAATTGTCCACACCGAGCCGTAGGCCGACGGAAATCAATGCCGGGTTACAACTGTTCTCCATGCACTGTACAAAAGTCTGGCCGCCATGTCCGGCAATCTTGTGGCAGCGGATCTTACGATCATCCACGATGATAAATCCGGGGCAGGAAAAGGTGCTTTCTGGGGTCACCACTCCCGCCTCCAGTCCCGCAGCGGCCGTGATGATCTTGAAGGTGGATCCCGGTTCGTAGGTGTCGTTGATACAGCCGTTTCGCCACATGGCATTCAGCTTTTCCTGTTTCTGTTCCGCCGTCAGTGTGGCCGGGTCCACCGCCACAATGCTGCCGTCCTCCTTCACTTCCGTCAGCTCCGGTAAGGTATAAGGGTCATTCAAATCAAACTCCGGATAATTCACCATAGCCAGGATCTCGCCGTTCTGCGGATTCATAGCCACTATATAAACACTGTCCGCCTCCTTGGTAGCACAGGCCTGCGCCGCCAGCTGTGTAGCATACTCCTGGATGTTCCGGTCGATGCTGATACGAAGATCCATGCCCGGCACCGGTTCCACCCGACGCTCCCCTGCCGTATCCACCTCGATCCCCTTGGCGTCCGTGATCGTCAGGATCATTCCCGGATCCCCCTGCAGGATCTCTTCATATACCACTTCCAGTCCGATGATTCCCTGATTGTCTCCTCCGGTAAAACCCAGCACCTTGCTGGCCAGATCCCCGTAAGGATAATATCTCTTGTAATCTTCGTCCACTTTTACCCCGGCCAGATCATATTCCCGGATCCGGTCTCCCACGGTCTTATCCACGTTGCTTTTCACCCGCTCGATGGAGGAATATTTCTCCACCCGCTTTCTGGCCTCTTCCTCGGAGATTCCCAGTTCCTTCACCAGTATGGCGATCACCTGCTCCGGCTCCTCGATCTGATTGTGGATCACCGATACCGTACAGACCATCTTGTTGTCCGCCAGCACGACCCCGTTGCGATCCAGAATCCGTCCTCTCGCCGCCTTGATGCTGCGCTCTCTTTCGTGCAGCCTTGTGGCCGCTTCCTCATAATATTCCGCCCGCCATACCATCAGATACAATAGTCTTCCCAACAGTCCGCAGAGCACTGCCGCACATACGAAAAATATGGTCATGATCTTCTTCCGATGAAAGAAACGATTCTGATGATCTGCCATAAAAAAACCTCACAACAAGAGCTTTTTACATTTTATTGCTCTTGCTGTGAGGCTATTCGTCAGATTACCTTACTATTCATTCTGCTGGTTCAGCAGATTATTGTTGACCGGGCTGTCCCCCAGGGAATCATCGCCGCCGACATCCGCTCCCGTAACAGGGTCGATCAGTCCACCGTCAATCGGGCTTACCAGATAACCGGTGGCCGGATCCACCGGATAATTTCTCCAATCCTCGGAAGGCGTTGTATTATCACCGCCCTGAGCGTCGCCGGTTCCATCTCCACTGCCCATCTGATCGTCTCCGGTCTGTCCATCACCGGTTCCGTCACCGTTATTCTGATCTTCACCGTCCTCGGGCTTCTGGGTATACTGATTGGTGATCTCGATCTGTTTTTCTGCCAGCTCCTGGATCTCCTTCTCAGACAGTTCTTCTGTCATGAAAATATTCAGGTAAGGCAGCACTTCTGTCAGTACATTTCTTACGATTCCAGTAGCGAACTTCGCATCATCCTGCGGAGATGCATTGGCACGATCCACGACCACATAGATAGCGATCTGGGGATCATCCGCCGGTGCATATCCCATAAAGGATACTACGTACTCACCGTTTTTACGGGGAATGGTCTCTGCGGTACCGGTCTTGCCACCGATGGCATAACCTGCAGGTCTTGCGGTTCTACCGGTTCTGCGGTCACCACCCTCTTCCATTACGGTAGCCCGGCAGTACTGTCTGATCTTCGCCGAGGTACTCTCAGAAATGGTCTGCCGTAACACTCTGGGCTCAATGTTTTGTACCGTAGCTCCACTGGAATTGGTGATCTTATCCACCATATGAGGCTCATAATAGTAACCGCCGTTGATCAGGGAACAGAATCCCGTGATCATCTGGATCATTGTTACATTAAAGTTCTGTCCGAAACTGTTGGTAGCCAGATCGGCACTGCCCATCTGATCCACCGGGAACAGGAGGCTTGCCGTTCTCGCTTCTCCTGCCAGATCCACGTTAGTCTTTAATCCAAAGTTAAAGGTCTGTTGGAATTTGGCAAACTCTTCTTTTCCCAAAGTAGCTGCAATCTTCATCAGCGCCACGTTGCAGGACCAGGCAATGGAATCCTGTACGGATACATCTCCTTCACCGCCGGAACGATAGCTGTGACACTTGATCGTATGTCCGCCGACTTCCAGAGATCCGTTACACTGATAGTGCTCGTTGCCGGTGATAGCACCGCTCTCCAGTGCTGCCGCCACAGTAAACGGTTTTGCTGTGGAACCCGGCTCGTAAGTAGTGGAGATACAATAGTTCTTCCACAGGTAATTCAGGTTGTCCAGCAATTCGTCATCCGTTAAGGCATCAATGTCTTCCTGCGTAAAATAGGTATCTGTCTTGGTCAGAACATCATAACCGTTGGCATTGGTCACCATCTCGATCTTACGGGATCCCAAAAGGGCGTCCGTATTCCTGGTATCGTTCAGGTCATAGGTCGGATAACTTGCCATGGCCAGAATATTACCGGTATTTACCTCCATAATAATGCAGCCCACATTTTCCGCACCGTTACCTGGATGTACCGCATCCTTATGCTCATCGTTGAATTGTTTCAGATATTTTTCCACGATACCCTGGATATTGGCATCAATGGTACTGTGTATCGTATTGCCGTCCACGGCCGGTTTGATGGTCCGCTCCAGGTTGGCATCATCATTCAGATATCCATACTCTCTTCCGGTGGTTCCGTTCAGCACATCATTGTAATACTCTTCCAGTCCGTACTGTCCTTCGTTGTCCGATCTGGAGAATCCGATCACGTCCGCCGCCAGGGAACCGTTAGGATAGACTCTCTTGTATTCTTCCTGGAACCAGACGCCCTTGATCTTGCTGTCCTCCAGTGCTGCCGCCTGAAAACCGCTGATCTGATCATAGGTCAGCCTTCTGAGAGGGACATACCAGGAAGAATCCGGATGACTGATCACATACTGTCTCACTGCCGTCATATCCAGATCCGGGAAATTTGCGGACAGCGCCTCCATCGTCGGTTCCAGATAAGTCTCACGGCTTAACATTACATAGGAATCAATGACCAGATTATATACCTTCTCGCTGACTGCCAGTTTCGTTCCTTTGGCATCCACGATATCCCCGCGGCGAAATGGCAATGTCACGGAATCATATTTCTGCTGCGACAAAACCTGTTTTTCGTAAGTCGCTCCATCCGCTTTCACGATCCAGGACAGTCGGACAGACAGCAGAATAAATGCCAGTATGATCAGGGCATACAGGCATAAAAGTTTTTTCTGCATCTTTATGGAAAATTTCTTGGGCTTCTGTTCCTTCACGCTTTCTGCCTCCCAGACTTAGTTCTGGCTGGTATCCGCCTGACGCATATAGTCGTTGCTGCTACTTGCGTAGGTAATCACCTGTCCCTCGGTGGCATAGGTCATTCCCAGCTCGCCGATGGCAATTCTCTTGATCTCTTCCAGGTTAATATTACTGGTGATCCGGCTGTACTCTTCATCATTTGACAGCTTCAGAGAGTTTAGCTCACTCTCCATTCTGGACACCTCTGTGATCTTGGTGGTCAGTTCTGACTGCATCTGGATATAATTTACCAGAAAAGCAGCGCAGGCGATCAGGGCTCCCATCAGAAAAGTGACGTAGCCGATGCTCATATGTCTTGCTTTTTCTCTGTTTTTTCTTGTCTCATGAGACATCTGTCTCCGAGGCTCCTCCATCTGCCTGCGGATCTGTAAGTCTCTTGCTGTATTATCATATATGTAAGGAGTATTGCTTACTCTTCTTCTCTGTGCCATACTCTTTCTCCCCGCTTTCACTACTAAAGTCTTTTATTTTTTCTCAAATACCCTGAGCTTTGCACTCTTGGATCTGCTGTTTACTTCCAGTTCTTCCACACTGGGAAGAATGGGTTTTCTGGTGATCACCTTTCCCTTGGAGACCTTACCGCATACGCACACCGGAAATTCCGGCGGACAGGTGCAGGGATTCTCATTCCTGCGGAATGCGTTCTTCACGATCCGGTCCTCCAGGGAATGGAAGGTAATGATGCAGAACCTTCCGCCGGGATTCAGCAGATCGATCAGCTCGTCCAGCGCCTTTTTCAGTACTTCCAGTTCCTGATTACATTCGATACGGATTGCCTGGAAAGTCTGCTTCGAAGGATGTCCGTTCTGTCGCATCTTTGCCGGGACTGCGGCTTTGATGATCTCATTTAATTCAAAGGTGGTCTCAATGGGCTTGTCTGCCCTGTTTTTCACAATGTGTTTCGCTATATTCTTGGCAAAAGGATCTTCACCGTAATCCCGGATGATGTGATACAGTTCCATCTCGGAATAATTGTTGACGATATCTCTCGCTGTCAGGGTCTGCCTGCGATCCATCCGCATGTCAAGAGGGGCATCAAACCGATAGGAAAATCCTCGGTCTTCGGTATCCAGCTGATAGGAAGATACTCCCAGATCCAGCACGATTCCGTCCACGCCGGTGACACCATATTCTCTGAGGGCCTCCACTGCATTCACATAATTGTTGCGGATCACGGTCACTTTATCTCCAAACGGCTGCAATCTTGCGGATGCTGCTGCGATTGCTGCATCATCCTGATCAATGCCGTAGAAATGTCCGTTTTTCAGGCGTCTGCATACTTCGTAGGCATGTCCTCCTCCACCTAAAGTTCCGTCCACATAGATGCCGTCCGGGTTAATATTCAGTTGTTCAATGGTCTCATGCAGCATCACAGAATAATGATTGAATTCCACGACGGTCATCCTTTCTCGGTCACGTTTTTCACCCGTTAAATGGTCAGTCCCAGTCCTTCCATGGCGCTGGTGATCTCATCCATATCGGTATCGGAGTTCATATTCTCCCATTTATCCTTGCTCCAGATCTCCACACGGCTGCCGACGCCGACCAGTACCACGTCCTTTTCCAGTCCAGCGAACTCTCTGAGTGCTGCCGGCAACAGGATTCTTCCCTGCTTGTCCACTTCTACCGTAGCTGCACCGGCCAGGAAGAAACGGGCAAATTGTCTTGCTTCTTTATTGATCAGAGGTAATGAGGTCAGCTTCTGTTCAAAAGCGTTCCAGTCATCGTTGGCATACACAAATAAGCAGCCATCCATTCCCTTGGAAATCACAAATTCCTCTCCTAAGACTTCTCGGAATTTCGCCGGAATGATCAACCTGCCTTTCGTATCTAACGTATGGTTGTACTCGCTCATAAACATCGCACTCACCACCATTCATCCAAAAGGGGACTGCCACGAAAAGGAGGTCATTTTTCTAAAAATCTACCACTTTGTGGCACTTACCTCCACTTTCTCCCACTTTTATTATGATTTTATACTAAAATAGGGTATTTTACAAGAGAAATCAAGTAGCTTTTTTCGACAGCACCACGCAAAAAAACGCCTTGTCGTACGACAAAGGCGCTTTTTGCTACAATATCTGGTATAAAAATAAGAGCAAACACAATATCTATGTATTTGCTCCTGTTTCGATATTCTTAATAAATTTTTAAAAATTTTTAATATTTTTCCACTTTCGGCTGTTTTTCCAGGCGGATACGTACCACAACGTCCGTCACCACTGCGAAGATCACCATGCACAAGGATAATACCTGTGATACGGCGAGGGTCGTTCCGGGGATAAACAGGGTATCTGTCCGGATACCTTCGATCCAGAATCTGCCAAGACCATAGCCTCCGAAGTACAGCAGACAGATCTCACCCTCGAACTTTTTGTGCTTGCGGTACACCAGCATAAGGATCAGGATCACCAGATTCCACAGGCTCTCGTAGAGGAAAGTGGGATGTACCTGAATGTAATTGGTCCCATCGATAATGTGAGCTGCTACATTCTCAGAAATATCCCGGCTGCGCACAGCTTCGATAGGAAGCCGCATGGCCAGAAAACTGTCCGTATATTCCCCGAATACTTCACGGTTCATAAAGTTACCCCAGCGGCCGATGATCTGTCCCAGGATCAACCCCGGCACACACAGATCTCCCAGCCGGAACGGGTTGATCTTCTTGATCCTGCAATAAATGAGCAGTGTCAGGAATGCTCCGATCACACCGCCGTAGATCGCCATACCGCCGTTACGGGTATTGAAGATGCTTAACAGATTGTCCTTGTAATAGTCCCAGGCAAAGACCACGTAATAGATTCTGGCTCCGATCACGGAAAAGATCACGGCATAAATGGCGAAATCCCAGATCGTATCCGGATTTTCTCCTGTCACCTTTGCCTGATGCACCGCCATCAGAATGCCTGCCAGTACCCCGATTCCGATGATCAGGCCGTAAAAGGCGATTTCGAAACCGAATACGGAAAAGCTTCTGGGAACATTCTCCAGGTAAATGCCTAAATGGGGAAATGCAATATCTCCTGCATTCATCATAATATTTATTTCCTTTCTTGGTACTATCCGGCTTCTGCGCGCTTCGCGCTCCCGAATCCGGCACATACATTCGCATTCCGGGCTATCGCCCTACTTGCTCATGTATGTTTGATCCGCTAATAGACAGATTACTCTGCCTGCAAGCAGTCTCGTAATCTGTCTATTGCTGATCTTAGTATTACACGTTGAATCTAAATAGGATCACATCGCCGTCCTGCACTACATAATCCTTGCCTTCCATGCCGACCAGACCCTTTTCACGGGCAGCGGCCAGAGAGCCCTGCTCCAGCAGATCCTTGTAGTTTACTACTTCTGCCTTGATGAAGCCTCTCTCGAAATCGGAGTGGATCTTGCCGGCTGCCTGAGGTGCCTTGGTGCCAATCTTGATGGTCCATGCTCTGGTCTCATCCTCTCCTGCAGTCAGGAAGCTCATCAGACCTAAGATATGATAACTTGCCTTAATCAGTTTCTCCAGACCGGATTCCTTTAATCCCAGGTCGTCTAAAAACATTGCCTTCTCATCATCATCCAGCTCGGAGATCTCTTCCTCGATCTGTGCACAGATCACGAATACCTCACTGTGTTCACCGGCTGCGAACTCTCTTACTTTTGCCACCATCTCATTGGATGCGCCCTCATCTGCCAGATCATCCTCGGCTACATTGGCTGCATAGATCACAGGCTTATAAGTCAACAGATTGTATTCCTTTAACAGAGCCAGTTCATCCTCATCGGTAACATCCAGGCTCTTTGCCATCTTACCGCTCTCCAGATGCTCCTTGATACGCTCAAGCAGTGCCAGCTCCTTGGCATAGGTCTTGTCCATTCTTGCTGCCTTGACTACCTTGGACAGTCTTCTCTCCAGTACTTCCAGATCTGCGAAGATCAGCTCCAGATTGATGGTCTCGATATCACGCAGAGGGTTCACGCTGCCGTCCACATGGATGACATTAGGATCCTCGAAACATCTTACCACATGTACGATAGCATCCACTTCACGGATATTGCTTAAGAACTGGTTGCCCAGTCCCTCACCCTTGGAGGCACCCTTTACCAGACCTGCGATATCCACGAATTCGATCACTGCGGGAGTTACCTTCTTGGAATGATACATCTCGCCCAGTGCTTTCAGTCTGTCATCCGGAACTGTTACCACACCCACGTTAGGGTCGATGGTACAGAAGGGATAGTTGGCGGATTCTGCTCCCGCCTTGGTCAGGGAATTGAAAAGTGTGCTCTTTCCCACGTTGGGAAGACCTACGATACCCAGCTTCATTTTATCTTTACCCGTTCAAAAATCCCTCTATAAACGGAATTTTTGCCTTTCTGTTTATTAGTTGAACAATATAATCTAAAATTATAGCATAATATGTGTTTTTTTCAAACACCTAAATACTTTTCTTTCGAAATAAAAATATGCTATAATATGCAATATCATAAACCAAAGAGGAAAAATTAATGAAAAGAATACATTATTTTGATTTGCTTAGATGTACCTGCTTTTGCTTCATTATTTTTTATCATCTGCTCTTTCAGCTCTATCTCTCCGGAATCTGTCCCGTAGAGAGACTCAATCCTCTGTTTTCCAACAGCAATATGCATCTGGCAACCCTGGGTGTTGCTGTATTTTTCATGTTATCCGGTGCCAGTCTCTCCTATACCGCGAAGGAGAACTTCAGCCTCGCAAAATATTATAAGAAAAGATTTCTGCGCATCCTGATTCCCTTTTATATACTTTACATTGTTTATTTCCTGTTTCTCCTTTTCCAGAGCCATTCCGTCCACAATATTTTTCCTGAAGGAATTCCTGCGTGGAGAATTGTTTTTACTTTTCTTGGAATGGATTCCTGGGTCAGCATGCACGGGATCAGCACCTTTTCCCTTACCATCGGAGAATGGTTTCTGGGATGTCTTATTCTGTTGTATCTGATCTTTCCATTGCTTCGATTTTTTATGATAAAAAATGAAAAGTTCTTTTTTATCATCGCTACCGGGATTTATTTGATTGTTTTATTTCATTACGATTTCTCCGTCCCCATCCATATGAACTTCTTCCTGAAGGGCTACGAGTTCGTAATCGGTATGATGATTGGTTATTATCATGAAAAATTCAATCCTAAATGGATTTTCTTATCCCTGCCGGTGGTGATTTTCTTTGTTCTGTGCCCTTTTGCACTTCCCATCAGCACCGGTTTGAAAATAACGATACTGGCCGTTGCCTTCTGGATTTCCGCTGCATGCCTGGAACCGGTTCTCGAAAAAGGACACGGCCGATTTCTCCGTACGATAAGTAACTACTCTTATGAAGTATTTCTGGTCCACCATATCATTATCTATTTTATCACTCCGAGGGCTATTCCCTATATGCGCGGTATGGTGGGTGTTTTAGGTTTGTTTCTCGTTGAATTGCTGCTGATGGCAGTGCTGGGATTTCTTTTGAAGTTCATCTCCGATCAATGCATTGCCGCTCTGTCCAATCTTACTGCTGTTGAAAATAAACGTTAATCCCCTGCAGCAATCCTTCCGCCAGTTGATCCAGTATAGCATCGCTGTGATCGGAATATGCATTTCCCAGTTCCATATCCACGGAAGGGATCGTACTATAAGAAGTCTGGGTCAGGTCAATGCTCATGTTTCCTTTTCCATAGATCGTTGCTCCCTGTCCCCGCAGCCCTTCCACCAGATCCGCTCCCAGAGCATCGTGCTGCTGCCAGTGGGATGCCACCGGTTCCATACTCTTCAGTACTTCCGGCACAGAGATGTAAAAGCATCCCTTGTCGTAATTCTTGCCGTCACCGCTGTCCCAGTGCAGTGCGATATGGCAGTCTGCCACGTTATTGCAGATCACGGTCCTGGCCACATTGTCCAACTGCACATCCTCTCCGTCCCTGAGCATCAGTACATCATAGCCAGAGGCCAACAGTTTGTCCCGCAGGATCTGTGCCATCTGCAAAGTAACCGTTCGCTCCGGTGTCCCGTCCTGAAATGTCATGCCTCCGGACACTGCCGCAGCTTCCGTAGCTCCCGCTGCCGTACTGCCTCCCGTAGTCTTGGCCGAACCGTCCGGATGGCACAGCGTCTTTACTTTGGCCCCACCGGCGGTGCCATGTCCCGCATTCACTCCGATAATGATTCCCTTGCTTCCGGACTCCTCTGGTGCCCGGTATAGTACTGCGGCTCCGGTATTTATCTTCGAATGATCCGCATATTCCCAGTCCGGATTCAGAGTGATCTGTTGTAAGTCGGTATATTCCACCGGCTGGTTCTGTATAGCCTCCGGCTGACCGGCTACCGTTTCTGTCTGACTGCCTGCGGCCTCTGTCGGCATACCGCTTTGCGACACCGCAACCTCTCCCCCAGGAACTTTGTCGGTCCCCGAAGTCACCATTTCATGTCCTGCACTATTCGCCGCCCCTTGCGGCACAGACGTTTCCGCCAGCGTTTCTCTACCGAATTCCTCTGCGTTTTTCTCATTTTCTGTTGTCTCCACGGATGCTACTACGCTCTCGGGAACCACAGGATTCACGTTTTCCATAGTTTCCACGCTTTCCGTCCCCTCAGTCCCTTTCTGTGCACCACAGGCTGTCATACTTACTGCAAGCGCCAGACCGGCCACTACCGCCGCTATCCTATATTGTTTTCTATGAAGCATTTCCTTATTACTCATTACTCCTCCGATATGAAAAGAACCACAGCTGTGGTTTCAGCTATGGTTCTTCTGTTCTCTCTATTACGATCTTGGGAAAACATCCTCCGATTAACCGCGCAGTTTGAAGTGCTCTAACAACTCGTTCAAAGTAGTAGCGGAAGCGGAAAGCTCCTCGCTGGTAGCGGAAGTCTCCTCTGCTGCTGCTGAGTTGGACTGGATAACATCGTTGATGTCCTCCACACCCTTCTTGATGTTGTTGACAGATACTGCCTGTCTGTCGGATGCAGTACGGATATTAGCAACCTCCTGGATGATCTGATCCAGTTCGGTCATAACCTTCTGCATTGCTTCGTTGGTCTCCCTGGTAACCCTGTTACCCACTCCTACTTCGTTCATGGATTCTTCGATCAGCTTCTTAGACTCTACTGCGGAATTTGCACTCTCTTCTGCCAGCTGTCTGATCTGGTCAGCCACGACTGCGAAACCTCTTCCGGCTTCCCCTGCTCTTGCTGCCTCAATGGAAGCATTCAAAGACAGCAGATTGGTCTGGGATGCAATATTCTCGATATCTGCGATGATCTTCTCGATATTCTGGGTCGTGGTATCGATTTTCTTCATGGCATCTACCAGCTCATCCATCTTCTGCTGGCTGTTGGCTGCCTCGATACCTACCTGTTTTGCCTTATCGTGAACGATATCGGTAGACTTGGTGTTCTCCATTACCTGATTCGTTACTTCTTCTACGGTAGCCACCAGTTCTTCAACAGCTGCAGCCTGACTGGTAGCACCTTCTGCAATATCCTGTGCACTGACAGCCAGCTGATTGCTTCCGGCAGACACCTGTTCGGAAGATCCCTGAATACCGTGCATAGTCTCACTGACCTTGTTCACCATATCATCCAGTTCATCCAGTACATTGCGGAGCTGTCCTACATACGCATCGGGGCAGTTGCTATGTACATCAAAATTACCCTCAGCAAAATGCTCTACAATATCCTGCAGATCTGATACAACCTTTTTCAAAATACCGGCTGCGGTCTCAAAACTGTCGGATAAGCGTCCCAGCTCATCCTCGGACTCATAAGGAGTGCCGATCTCAAAGTCACCGGAAGCAATCTTCTCAGATGCCACTACCAGACTCTCAATAGGCTCTACCAACATTTTGGCAAGCATCTTTGACATAGCTGCATTAAATGCAATAGCTAATACAACTATGATCACAACAATTACGCTTCCCACATAGTTTTTTGACTGTATCAATCCCACAACTGACACCAGTGCCAGCACCACATATAAAACGTCCATAATGCGGAACACAAAAGAAAGCTTATTTTTAATCGTTTTCTCCCTTAGCATTTCTTCCAGTTTTTTCATTTGTTTCCTGCTCCTTCCGTTAATTAACCTACATACATTTTATTTTAATTTCCTCTGGTTGTTTCGTCAAGATTTCTCTGCTTAAAATTATGTAAAAATCATGTATGGGATGACTGGCTCATCTCCAGAAGCTTATCCCGCATTTCATTTTCGATCCGCTGTAAGTCTTCCTCTGCGCTCTGTCTTCTGGCACGGCCTTCCTCCTGGATCTTCATGACTTCATCCAGTGTGGTCATCAGTGTCTGGTTCGTGGTCTTGAGGGTCTCGATATCCACAATACCTCTCTCTGATTCCTTCGCTGTCTCCACGGATGCCACTTTCAGTGCTTCTGCATTTTTCTTCAACAGTTCATTGGTCATATCCGATACTGCACGCTGTGCCTTGGCTGCATCGGTGGCATGATCCAGACCGATGGCAATGACCATCTGGCTCTTCCACAGAGGGATCGTATTCACCAGTGTGGACTGGATCTTCTCGGACATAGCGATATCATTGGACTGGATCAGTCGGATCTGGGGTGCCATCTGCAGAGAAATGGCTCTGGTAAGTTCCAGATCATAGATCTTCTTCTCGAATCTCTCACACATTGCTGCAAAATCCTTCGCAGCCTGCGTATCCTCCGGCAGTCCGCTCTTCTGTGCTTTTTCCAGAAGTTCCGGCAGTTCCACGTTTTTCGCCTGTGTCAGTTTCTTTTTACCTGCCAGAATATACATGGACAGTTCTTTAAAATAATTCAGATTCAGCTGATACAGCTTGTCCAGTACCGCCACATCTTTTAGCAGCACCACCTGATGATTTTCCATGGCATCACAGATCTTGCTGATGTTCACTTCCGCTTTATCATACTTTGCTTTCAGATTACTCAGCTTATCCCCGCTCTTTTTAAACAAGCCGAAGAATCCCTTGTCTTCCTCTGTATCAAAATCCTTGAGCTGTGCCACTACATCCGTCAACAGCTGTCCAACCTCGCCCATATCCTTGGTCCGGACATTGCTAAGTGCTGTCTCAGAGAAATCTGCGATCTTTTTCTGACTCCCCGCACCGTACTGCAATACCGCCTGGGTATTGGTCAGATCGATCTGTCCCGCAAAATCATCTACCATTTTCTGTTCTTCCGGTGTCAGTTCCATCTCCGGAACAGCCTGCTCCTCTACCAGTTCCTCCGGCTTCTTCTCCACGATCTCTGCCTTTGCCTCCGCAAAGGGATCCAGTGTAAGGGTAGGTGCCTCTTTTGTTGCTGCATCCAGATCCATATTCATACTTATAACCCCGCCTTTCCATACTCTCTCATGATTTTTTATTTACCATCAGCATTGCTTTCCTGCTGTCATACACTTTTTTCTCTTACAAAATCCGATTCCGTCAGCCCTTCCCTGGCCATCATCGTCTGCAATACCTGTGCATCCGCCGATGCATCAAAGGCTGCATCCCGGAACAGATTGTTCAGCAATGTAACGAATGCCTGATTGATCATATCCAGTGTCTTTTCGATCTCTTTTTTGGCATCGAGAATATCGTCTCCCGGGCTGCTGATCTCATCAAATTCCGCATACTGCTCCACCAGTTTCAACATAGTAGGCAGGTAATAATCCATCAGCTTATGCATCCGGTGCATCTGCTCCGGATGCTCCTGCACTCGGTCAAAGATCTCCTTCAACAGATTTTCCAGCCGGTACAGCTTCTCAGAGATAGCTTCTCCTTCGATCCTGTCATTCAGATCCCGCAGATGACGGATGTATTCCATTCCTTCTGCCACAATACTGTGCAGTTCCTGCTCTCTGCGGTTCTGATCCGTATCCTGTGTATCGGTGCCCGCTGTATTCTGTTCCTTCTCCTGCTCACTGATCTTCTTCTGCTCCAGATAGGCTTTCTCCGTCTCCAGATACTGACGGTAGATCACATTATTGAGCATAAAGCAGGTCTCTTTATCATCCAGATGTCCGTCCGGAAACATTCCGGCTTTTAACATCTTACGAAGATCCCTTCTGACATAGCGGACACTTTTTCCGGTATAGCGGGCCATTTCGTTGATCACACCATACATTTTGGTGCCGCACAGTTCCAGATATTTCTCCGCACGTTTTAATCTTCTACGCTGTCCGTTGCCATAAGAAATCATCTCTAAAAATACCAGAGACAATACCCCCGGAAGGATCGCCGCACTCAGAGATGCTGCCTGAAAAGCTGCCAGTAACAGCTGTACCAGAAGTCCCAGTCCGCTGAACCCCAGTCCGATCCCGCCGAACACAGTGCACAATGTTCCGGACACGTTTCCCTTCTTTTCCATTTTGACCAGAGAAGTCATTTCTGCCGCAGTAGCTTTTCTGGGTGTCACCGGCTGTGCCTGATTCCGTGCACAGTTCTGCTCTGCCTGAGCCTTCCGTTGTTCTTCCCACTGCTTTTCCCGCTCTCTGCGCTGCCTGTGCCATTCCTCGTTCTGTCTGCGGTGCTCTTCCTGCTGCTTTTCCCGCTGCTGCCGTTCCGCCTGGATCTCCGCCTCGGTCTTGACTTCCTCCCGCTTTTTATCCTGCCAGCTGCGTTGGGAATTCCACACCTTTTTCTCCGTGGCCTCTCTGGACAGATTTGCCTGGAAATCCGCCTCCCGCAAGGCATCGTTGACCGTATCCGTCACCAGCGTGTTCAACGCATGAAAATCTCCGGTCTTCATCGCTTCCGCAATGGTTTCTTTGAATTTTTCCCCTAGATTATTCTGCACTTCACTCATAATTAATATTTTCTCTGATTTTTCAGTTCATCATAGAGCAGACAGTAGTTCTCATAACGTATCTGCGGGATCTCTCCCTCTGCCACAGCATCCTTGACACCGCATACCGGCTCAGAGATATGGGAGCAGCCTCCGAATCTGCAATATTTTTCAAAAGGGGCAAACTCCGGATAAAATTCCGCCAGCTGCTCCTTCTCCAACCGAAACAACCCCAGGGAGCTAAATCCCGGGGTATCCAGAATATACGTATCCTGTGCAATGGAGATCAGTTCGGAGTGCCTGGTAGTATGCTTTCCCCGCTCGATCTTCTCACTGATGGAGCCGGTCTCCATCACTGTGCCGGACTGCAGGCAGTTTACCAGAGAGGATTTACCGACACCGCTGGGGCCTGCCACCGTGGTGGTCTTCCCACGGAGTAACTCCTGAATGGTATCTATCCCTTCTTTTTTGGCTGCACTGACCGCAATCGTCCGAAAGCCTGCCTGTTCGTAAATGGCACGATAGTCTTCCTTTTTGCCTTCCTCGTCAATATCCTGCTTGTTAAAACAGATAATGCAGGGAATGTCCTGCTGCTGCATCATGACCAGGAAACGATCCAGCAGATTAAAATTCGGCTGTGGCTTCGTGATGGCAAAGATCACCAGCGCCTGATCCACATTGGCAACCGCTGGACGGATCAGTTCACTGTGTCTGGGAAGCAATTCCCTGATATTTCCTTTTTTCTGTGCCTCATCCAGGACATCCATCTCCACGTCATCCCCGACCAGGGGTTTTCTGTGATCCTTGCGAAAGACTCCTTTTGCCTTGCATTCATACACCATGCCCATTGTATGGCCAACGTCCACTGCGTGGCCAACGTCCACTGCGTGGACGTAATAGAACCCGGCGATTCCTTTTATAATCTTGCCCTTCATAGCTTCCCGCCTTTGATCTTATTCCTTTACGAACTCAACTCTTCTGGTAAAGGAACGGTCTTCTGTCGTTCCGGGAACCGTCACCTGCTCCCCGGTATCCGGGTTCGTTGTGGTGGTCGGTTCGCTTGTCACCTGATACGTCATGGTGAGCGTACCACCGGAGGCAGTCATACCGTTGAAATTGGTAGCTACCGGGAAAGTGCTGGTCTTGGTATCCAGCAGTACGTTATCGTCATCCGTCACCAGTTTGATGCTGACTTCCATTCCCGATACATAGCCGGGTGCTTCCGAAGTCGTCGGTGCCGCAATGCTGACATTACACTTGTAAGTCACCTTCTGAGCTCCCTGACTGACCTTGATATCAATGGAGGTTCCCTGCTCCACATAGGAGCCATGGGAATAGCTCTGGTAACAGATCATGCCTTCTCCCACTTCGTCACTGTAGATATAGCTCACACTGCCTACGGTCAGTCCTGCCTCGATGGCTTCTACCGTACCGTCCTGCTCGGACAGACCGATCAGATTCGGCACACGGATCTTGGTATCTTCCTTACCCAGACTTACTGTCACAGTGATCACACTGCCCTTCGGTGCTTTGTTGCCCTCGGAAGGGGTCTGGGAAATCACCCGGCCGGACTCTACCGTATCGGAATAGCTCTCTGTCTTGTTGACCAGGAATCCCTTGCTTACCAACTGTGTATTGGCTTCATCAAAAGTAAGATCCACCACATTGGGTACTTCCACACCCTGAGTTCCTGCACTGGCTTTCAGGGTTACCTTGCTGCCCTTATCGATCTGTGCTCCCACGCTGACATCTGTATTGATAACAACACCTTCCGCTACCGTGTCGGACTCCTCATAAGTCACCTCTGTGAGGATTCCCAGACTGGTCAGGGTGCTCTTTGCATCTTCTACCTTCATGCCCCTTACATCCGGCATGGAGACCTTTTCCACTTCTGTGGCATCCGTCTCTTCGGTCGTAATGATCGGTCCTGAGTCAGAGTCGCTGCTTCCTTCATTTTTGCCGCCGAAGATCTTCACTGCCAGAACGATCAGGATAATACAGATCACCACACCGGCTACAATTGCCAGGATTGTGGTCACACGCTCCATCTTGGGGTCGTAGTCGTAATTATCCTCGTCTTCGCCATCCTCATCGTTTTCATACATGGCTTCGGTATCGGAACGCAGACGCATGGTCTCATCATGATCCGGTTCTTCGTATTCCCGTCCTCCCTGATAAGGGACTTTTCGTTTGATCTGTGCCATATCCTCATCGGAGATCATCCGGGTACCACCTTCCATATCCGGATCGGTGTTCACCACGAAATCTTCCTCCGGGTTGATCAGGGACTGCTTCAGATCCGCGATCAGTTCTGCCATATTCTGGTATCTGCGGTCCGGAGACTTCTGACAACATTTCAGTACAATACTGGCTACGCTGGAAGGGATCTCCGGTACAAACTCCTTCGGAGACGGCATTTCTTCCTGAATATGCTTGATGGCAATGGCAACCGTAGTCTCCCCGTTGAAAGGAACTCTTCCCGTCAGCATCTCGAACATGGTGATACCCAGCGAATAGATATCACTCTTTTCATCGCTGTAACCCCCTCTGGCCTGCTCGGGAGAAGTATAGTGTACACTTCCCATGACATTAGAAGTGATGGTATTACTGGTAGCTGCCTTGGCAATACCGAAGTCCGTCACCTTGACTTTGCCGTCCTTGGAGATAATAATATTCTGCGGCTTGATATCCCGATGGATAATATGATTATTATGTGCAGCCTCAATACCCATGCTTACCTGGATGGCGATACTTACCGCTTCCTTGTAAGACAGTCTGGCCTTCTTCTCAATGTACTTTTTGAGGGTAATACCCTCTACCAGTTCCATGACGATATAATAGATTCCGTTCTCTTCCCCGACATCATAGACATTGACAATATTGGGGTGCATCAGTCCTGCTGCCGCCTGTGCCTCGATCCGGAATTTGGATACAAAATTAGCATTTTCGCTGAATTCCTGCTTCAATACCTTGATCGCCACATAGCGATTCAGCTTGTGACATTTTGCTTTATAGACATCTGACATACCGCCGGTTCCGATTTTTTCCAGGATCTCATAGCGATCGCCGATCATCATTCCTATTTTGATCATACTTGCTCTCCATTTCCAAAAAAGCTGGGTAATTATGCGCACGGCTCGATCAGTATCACACTGATATTGTCTCTGCCGCCGTTGGCATTGGCCGCCTCCACCAGGCTCTCTGCCTTCTCCACAAGGTCTCTGGCTCCGCTGATAATCATGCGGATTTCCTCGTCTTCCAGCATATTTGTCAGACCATCCGAGCACATAAGGACGATCTCACCCTCCTGTAATTCCACGGTAAAGAAATCCGGCTCCACTTTGTCTTCCGCCCCTACCGCTCTGGTAATAATATTTTTATCCGGATGGTTCCTTGCATCGGCACGATCCAGTTCTCCGATCCGTACCATTTCTTCTACATACGAATGATCTCTTGTGATCTGGCGGATCTTGCTGCCCACCACATAGAGTCTGCTGTCTCCTACATTGGCCACCTGTAAGAATCTGCCCATGCAGGATGCCACCACGACCGTAGTCCCCATTCCTTCCAGCTTTTCATCCTCGCTGGCTCTCTTGCGGATCACATCATTGGCTTCCTCAATGGCTTTGCGGAAGATCAGGGTGGGATTCTTCTCAAAAGAATTCTCCATCTCGGCAAGCATGGTCTCTACCGTTACCTTGGACGCATAGTCTCCCGCATTGTGACCACCCATACCATCTGCCACGATAAATACATTCGGCAGATTTCCCACCGGTTTTTCAGAGGTATAGATATAGTCCTGATTTACTTTTCTTTTCCTTCCGATATCGGTTATGGAAAACGTCTTAAGCACGTCAAACTTCCTCCTGTGAGAGTTCCCCCGGGTTCTTCGCCTCCTGCGTATGACGGCGTCTTAACTGTCCGCAGGCTCCGTCAATATCCCGGCCCATCTCCCTTCTAATTGTAACATGTATCATCTTACTTTCAAGTTTATTTTTAAATGCCTGAATGTGCTTCGTATCCGACTGCACATAATCCCGCTCTTTAATGGGGTTGACCGGGATGAGGTTGATATGGCAGCACAACGGCTTCGCCAGGGCGATCAGTTCCCTGGCATCCTCTTCCGTATCATTCACACCGCCCACCAGACTGTATTCGAAAGTGATCCTTCGTCCGGTCTGTTCGAAATAATACTGACAGACTTCCATCAACTCTTTGATAGAATACCGGTTGGCAATGGGCATCAGTTTTCTTCGTTTTTCATCGGTGGTGGCATGCAAGGACAATGCCAGTGTGATCTGCAGCTTTTCATCCGCCAGCTGCCGCATTCTGGGCACGATTCCACAGGTGGACACCGTGACATTTCTCTGGCTGATGTTCAGACCGTTCTCATCGGTCAGAAGATGCAGAAATTTCAAAATATTGTTATAATTATCCATCGGTTCCCCAGTGCCCATGACTACCACATTGGAGACCCGCTCCCCCGTCAGTCTTGTGATGGCGTAAATCTGATCCAGCATCTCGGAAGGAGTCAGATTCCGTTCCAGTCCGTCCAGCGTGGACGCACAGAATTTACAGCCCATACGGCATCCCACCTGTGAAGAAATGCACACACTGTTGCCGTGCTTATACTGCATCCAGACACTTTCCACCACATTGCCATCAGATAATTCAAACAGGAATTTTTTCGTTCCGTCGATCTTGGACTCCTGTATTCTGACAGGGTTTACACAGGTGTATTCATATTTTTCCTTACATTGCTCCCTGAATTTTGCGGAGAGGTTGGTCATTTCATCAAAGCTCCTGACCAGCTTCACATGCATCCATTCATACATCTGCTTTGCCCGGAAAGCCTTCTCTCCCATGCTCTCCAGCTCTGTCTTCAATTCTTCCAGATTCAGGGATTTGATATCTTTTTTCGTATCCATTTTTCGTTCTCTTACTTCTTATCTCTCACGCTTTTCTGCGCAGTCTTGCATAATAGAATCCGTCGGTCTCATCCGTTCCCGGCAGAAGCTGTCTCTCTTCTTCCAGTACAAACGGGAAATTCTCTGTGATCCAGACTGCCATCTCCTGATTTTCCCCGCGGTGGATCGTGCAGGTACTGTAGAGCAGTACACCGTGCGGCTTCACATACTGCCATCCGGCTGCCACGATCTGCCTTTGCAGTTCTGTGATGGATTGCAGGCTTTCCGGTGTGGCATGATATTTGATATCTCTCTTTTTTCCCATAACACCAAGACCAGAGCAGGGGACATCCATCAGCACCACGTCCGCATATTTTTCCTTCTCCGGATCATGCACCGTGGCATCATACACCTGAACCTCCACATTCCTACGGTTCATGCGCTCCAGATTTTCCCGGATCAGGTCCGTCTTGTATTCAGATATATCACGGGACACGACGTGGCCTGCTTCCCCTGCAAATTCCGCCGCCAGGATCGTCTTGCCACCCGGAGCCGCACACAGATCCATGACCGTATTACCTGGGCATATACCTGCCGCTTCCACTGCAAGTGCGGAGCTGGCATCCTGCACGGTAAATTTGCCTTCCGCAAAGCCCGGAAGTTCACTTACATTTTCCAGATTCTGTGCCAGATACACATAAGGAAGTTCCCTGCTTTGCTGCAGACGTACACCGGTTTTCTCAATTTTCTCCGCCAGTGACTCTCTCTCCGCTTCGGTCAGTTCCGTGGAGAACCGCAGGGATACCGGATGAATGGAAAGGAGTCCTTTTAAAAGTGTTTCCGTTCCTTCTCTGCCATATGCAGGCAGCCACAGATTCACGATCCATTCCGGCATGGAATATTTTATGCTCAGATATTTCACCGTATCCTTGGGATCCGGCAACGGCATCTGTTTCTTGCTGCGGGAAATATTACGCAGCACCGCATTGACGAAGCCTTTCAGGGTACGGAAGCCTCTTTTGGCCGCCAGCTTGCAGGCCTCATTGCACACCGCACTGTCGGGAACTGCGTCCATATACAGGATCTGATAAGTACTCATACGAAGAAGACAGCGGATCAGAGGCTTCATCTTCCGGACCGGAACAGAAGAAAACCGATCCAGATAATAGTCCAGCTCCAGCTGTCTCTCTATCGTACCTTCCGTGACTCTTTTGATAAACGCTTTCTCTCTGGGATCCAGATAATCGTATTTATCCAGAACCGCTTTCATCAATTTATGGGAAAAATCCTGCCCCTTTTCCAGACTGAGCAGGATCTCCACTATAATCTCTCTTGTATCGGTCGTTGCATGATCACTCAAGATTAGTCTCTCCTTCTGCGATTGCCGCCGTACAGCAGGATCAGTCTGAGCAGCTGTAATGCGGAGGAGGCCGCTCCTGCCACATAGGTCAGAGCCGCTGCCGTCAGCACCTTTTTGCCGCCGCTTACTTCTTCACTGCCTAATAACCCGTATTCTTCCACCTTCACGATAGCTCTGCGGGAAGCATTGAATTCCACAGGCAGTGTCACCAGTTGGAAAATAACAGTCAGCGCAAATGCCCAGATACCAAGCTGGATCAATGTCTGGTTCCAGCTGAGCAGTACTCCTAAAAAGATCAGGGGAATGCTTAAATTGCTTCCGATATTCACCACCGGCACCAGTGCAGCACGAATGTTCATGGGGGCATAGCCATGGGCATGCTGAATGGCATGTCCGCACTCATGGGCCGCAACACTGACCGCGGTCACCGAGGTTCCGTTAAAGTTGTTGTAAGACAGTCGCACCGTATCCGTCCGGGGATCGTAATGATCACCGTCATCGGAGTTCAGGCACTCGATCTGTACATTGTATAAGCCTTCTCTGTTGAGAATGTTGCGGGCCGCTTCCGCTCCCGTCAATCCTCTCATATTCCGGACTTTGCTGTATTTGCGCATGGTGGAATTCACCAGTGCGCTGGCACCCAGACACAATACCAGTCCGACCAGTACCAGAAAATAAGTAGGATCCCAATAATAACCATATCCGTAATAGCCACCGTACATACGAAAGTCTCCTTTCTGTCAACACCGTTTACCCGATCGTTGCTTTTCGTTTCGTCGTATCCTAACGCTCGCCCAGAAGCTCTCCCGGCTGTACCTTTACCCCCAGCAGGAAATCGTGAGTTGTCATACGCTTTTTACCTTCCAGCTGCAGTTCCATCACCTTTAAGGAGCCTTCCGATGCAGCCACTTCAAAGGAATCCTTATTCACCGTAAGGATCGTGCCCGGTGCTTCCTTATGCGCAGTTGCCATAGGAATGGCTTTCCAGATTTTCAGCTGTTTTCCATGATAATGCGTATATGCACTGGGCCAGGGAGTCAGTCCACGGATCAAACGATCCAGTTCTGCCGCTGTTTTCGTAAAGTCCAGCTTTCCCATCTCTTTGGTGATCAGGGCCGCATAGCAGGTCTTGGTATCATCCTGCTTTTCCGGTACCAGTTTGCCTGCCTCCAGCAGAGGCAGTGCCTCGGTGATCGCTTCCCCGCCCAGCACCATCAGCTTGTCATGCAAAGTTTCGAAGGTGTCCTCCGAAGTAATGGGGATTTTCTTCCGGTACAACATATCGCCGGTGTCCAGTCCCGCATTCATCTGCATGATGGTCACACCAGTCTCAGCCTCTCCGTCGATGATCACTCTCTGGATAGGAGATGCCCCGCGGTATTTCGGAAGGAGGGATGCATGGATGTTCAGACATCCGTATTTTGGCAGATCCAGAATCTCCTGAGACAGGATCTGTCCGAACGCCGCCACGATATAAATATCTGCGGGATATTTTTTCAGTTCCTCAATGGCTTCCGGTGTCTTGATCCGACGGGGCTGGAATACAGGAATGCCATGTTTTACCGCACATTCCTTCACGGGAGGAAACTGTAATTCTTTGCTTCTGCCCTTTGGCTTGTCCGGCTGGGTCACCACTGCGGTGATCTCATGGCCCTGTGTGATCAGTGCCTCCAGCGCTCCCACGGCAAAATCGGGAGTTCCCATAAATACGATCTGCATAGTCTGTCTCCTTTCCGGAAAGCTTACTCTTCTTCCTCATCCTCGTAGGTCATATCCTGCAGCGGTCCTTCCGCCTTTTCCACATAGAGATGACCGTCCAGATGATCCAGTTCGTGGCAGATGGCTCTGGCCAGCAATTCTGTTCCCTCTACTTCGATGGGCTTCATATTCACATCCAGTGCTACCGCTTTCACATAATTGGGTCTGGTTACGATGCCGAACTTACCGGGTACGCTAAGACACCCTTCCTGTCCGGTCTGCTCTCCACTGCTCTCTACGATGCGGGGGTTGATCAGAATATACGGATCCTCTCCGGTGGTATCGATCACCACGATTCTCTTCAGGACACCTACCTGTGGTGCCGCCAGCCCTACGCCATTGGCATCGTACATAGTCTCCAACATATCCTCGATCAGTTCTTTGGTCCGGGGTGTCATCTCCTTGACCTCTTTGCAGGTCTTGGTCAGTACTTCATCCCCATATTCACGAATGTTTCTGATTGCCACAGTTCTTTACCTCCTATAACACGCTTACCGGGTCAAAATCAAATTGTATACTCATCTGTCTGGGCTGCCACTGTCTGAGAGTTTCCTCCAGTCTGTCCTTTACTTCCACCAGGACATCATACTCCGCATGCTTCACATAGAACACATACCGGTAGATATCATTGATCTTGCTGATGTTGGCAGGGGCAGGTCCCAGTACCTGTATCTTCTTATTGGACTGTTCTTTTTGCTTTCCTGACAAAAAGTCCATATTAGACTTTACCACATCTGTCAGTCTCAGGGCAAGCTGTTTTGCATTTTCTTCCTCTTTCCCGTAGATCTGTACTGCCAGCATATGAGCCACCGGCGGGTAGCCGGACAGCTCTCTATACAGAATCTCCTCCTGATAAAAGCTCTCGTAATCCTGAGCCGCAGCACAGGTAATGGCGTAATGATCCGGCTGATAGGTCTGGATCACCGCTTCCCCGGGGAGCACCCCTCTGCCGGCCCGGCCCACCGCCTGGGTCAGAAGCTGGAAAGTCCGCTCTCCCGCCCGGTAATCCGACGCATTTAACGACAGATCCGCCGCCAGGATCCCCACCAGTGTCACCTTTGGGAAATCATGTCCCTTGACGATCATCTGGGTGCCGATCAGCACGTCCGCTTCCCCGTTTGCGAAGGAGGATAATATTTTCTCATAGCTGTCCTTCGTCCGGGTGGTATCCGCATCCATGCGTAACGTCCGCACACCGGGGTACAGCTCCTTCAGCTTTTCCTCGATCTGCTGGGTACCTGCCTTAAATCCCAGAATATATTTCGATCCACACTTGGGACAAAGCTTCGGCATCGGCTGTGTATAACCACAGTAATGACAGATCAGCCTTCCTCCCTTATGTTCCGAGAGAGAGACATCACAGTGCGGACACTTCATGACCTCACCGCAGGAACGGCAGGACACAAATCCCGCGTAGCCTCTTCGGTTTAAAAACAGGATGGTCTGCTGACCCTTGTTCAGCCGGTCTGTCATCAGTTCCTGCAATTTTCTGCTGAAAATAGAACGGTTACCCTCCTGCAGTTCCTGTCTGAGATCCACCGTGTACACCGTAGGAAGTTCCCCGCCGGTGAGACGTCTGGTCAGTTGAAACATGCGATACTCCCCCTTACCGGCACGATAATAGGCCTCCAGGGAAGGTGTGGCTGAACCCAGCACTACACTGGCCCCGTACAGTTTTGCCACTTCCAGCGCAGTCTCTCTGGCATGATATTTCGGAGTACTTTCACTTTTATAGCTGTTCTCCTGCTCCTCATCCATAACGATCAGACCAAGACTTGGAAACGGCGTAAAAAGTGCGGATCTTGGGCCGATGATCACATCGATTTCTCCAGCTTTGGCCCGTTCGCACTGATCGTATTTTTCCCCGGGGGATAACGTGGAATTCATCACGCTGACCCGATCACCGAATCTCTGGTAAAATCGCAGCAGTGTCTGATAAGTCAGGGCGATCTCGGGAATCAGCACAATAGCCTGCCGTCCCCTCGCGATCATCTCTCCGATCAGCTGCATGTATACTTCCGTCTTGCCGCTGCCGGTGATGCCGTGGATCAGATAGGTCTGTCTCCTTCCGGCATCAAAATCCTTCAGCACTTCCGTAACGATGGTCTGCTGTTCCTCACTCAGCGTATTACGCACTGCTTCTACGGACTGCATTTTGACCGGATTGCGATAGCTTTCGGAACTGACCAGTTTTGCCGCGCCGCTTTTTACAATACTGTTTACCGTGGCTGCACTGACCCCCAGTTTTCCGGTGATCCACTCATAGGGAATCGTCTCCTGTTCTGACAGGGCTTTTAACAGTCTTGCTTTGGCCACCTGTTTTTTCCGTTCACATTCTCCTAATAATGACAAAATCTCTTCTCTGTTCATCAGACGTACCAGCTGTCTGTGTTCCAGCTTTTTTACCGACTGTTTTGCCGGCAGTACCGTCTTCAGCGCCTGGATCATGGTACAGCCGTAATTCCGACGGATCCAGGCAGCCAGAGCAATCATTTTGTCCTCCACTCCGGTCTCTTTTTCCGGCATTCCTGCGATATCCTTGATCTTCTCCGGAGCGAACTGACACGTTTCCCCCAAAGCCACCACGTAACCCTTGATGAGACGATTGCCGTTGCCAAACGGGATCATGACACAGGCTCCCGGCTCCAGTCTGCCCCGCAGACTCTCCGGCACCCGGTATTGAAATGTTCTATCCAGTTTTTCGTGGGAGATATCTACAATGATATCCGCATATAACGTATTCAATCTGTTTTCCTCATTATTTTGCTGCAGATCCCGGAATATGTCCTTCCGCCAGAATATCCCGAATCAGATCTCTCTCATCCATGGGATGCTTCACCCCGCGGATCTCCTGGTAATCTTCATGTCCCTTGCCTGCCAGCACGATAATATCTCCGGGTTCTCCGTGTTCGATAGCATAAGTGATGGCTTCCTTACGATCGCAGATCTCTACATAATTTCCATCCGTTTTTGCCATACCTGTCTTGATATCGTCGATAATATCCTGCGGTTCCTCAAAACGGGGATTGTCGGAGGTAATGATGGTCAGATCCGCCAGCTTGCCGCTGACCTCTCCCATCTCAAAACGACGCTGTCTCGAACGGTTGCCTCCGCAGCCGAACAGGCTGATCAGTCTGTGAGGTTCATATTCCCGCAACGTGGTCAGCAGACTCTCCAGTGCCATGGCATTGTGGGCATAATCGATCAGCAGGGTGAACTGATCGGATACCTTGATCATCTCGATACGGCCTTTTACCTTTGCCTGCAACAGCGCCTTTTTAATGTTTTCCTCATCTACCTTGAAATGACGGCAGATGGCAATAGCCGCCAGCGCATTGTACACGCTGAATTTGCCGGGCATGGGCACTTCCACATCAAAATCCATCAGTCCGGCTACGTGGAAAGTCACGCCCAGTTCTCCGGGCTTATGCACCAGTTTCCGTTCTTCCGCCCGGAGCATACAGTGCTCTCCCATTCCGAAGTTCTCCAGTGTGCAGGTATGTCCTTCCGTCACTGCCTGCCAGTGCTCATCGTCACCATTCACAATACCTACCTTGCACTGTTTAAACAATAATCCCTTGCAGTGCAGATATTCCTCGAAGCTGGCATGCTCGTTGGGACCGATATGATCCGGTTCCAGATTCGTGAAAATACCGTAATCAAACACAAAGCCCTGCGTACGGTGCAGCATCAGCGCCTGAGAGGATACTTCCATCACAACCGTATCCAGTCCTGCCTCCACCATACGGGCAAAATACTCCTGCAGCAGATAGGATTCCGGGGTGGTATTGTTGGCATGGATATGTTCGTCTCCGATGATCACTTCGATGGTTCCCACCAGTCCCACTTTATAGCCGGCATTTTCCAGAATGGACTTTACCAGATAGGTGGTCGTTGTCTTACCTTTGGTACCCGTGATACCGATGACTTTCAGCTTTTCTGCCGGATGGCCGAACCAGGCCGCAGAAATAAATGCCATGGCATATCTGGTATCCGCTACTTTGACCACCGTCACATCCACATTCTCTGGCAGTTCCACGTCTTTTTGCACCACTAGTACTCCGGCTCCCTGCTCTGCCACCTGTGCAGCAAAATCATGACCGTCAAAATTTGCTCCGCCGATGCAGAGAAATAAGCATCCCGGAACGACCTTGCGGGAATCATAGACCACCGCAGGGATCTCTCTGTCCAGTGTTCCCTGTACCAGCTCATATTCCAAGTGCTCCAGAAGCTCTGTTAATTTCTTGTTTTCCATCTTATTCTTATCCTTTTCCATAGAGGTATCCGCCTTTCTCTCAGGAATCTTTTTCACATACTGTATTTTATTTTACTCTTTTTTCTCAGAATGTACCACCCTTAAATTTAGTTGCATCTTTTGCTTTTTCCGAAGCAATGGTATAATATTACTGATTTTTATTTAAGGGGGAATTCTCATGAACGGTTTCTATGGATCTGCATTCGGAAATATCCTTGGCACACTTTATTTTCTTCTATTTCAATGTGTGGGGGTTCTGTACATAAAACGTATTTTTCCTGAAAAGGGACTTCTGTTCCATCTGCTGACCGGCAGTGTATCCGGCTCTGTTCTGTTGCAGTGGATTCCTGCTCTGTTTGCCTTCTTCTTCGGTTTTTCCATGACAGCTCATATTATGGCTCTGCTTTTCGTAGTCATTTGTCTGGTCCTGCTATATGTCTTTTACCATCCTGCCGCGGCAGTATCTTCGACTGCTCCCACCAAAGACTACCGGCAGCTGTTGCGCAGAAATTATGCCTTTCTTCTGCTGGCAGGCGGTACCTTTGTTCTGTTTTGTATTTTGTTATCCACCCACACCATCCTGCCGAAGGACGACGGTCTTCATGTGGGGCAGTGTACTTATGGGGATCTGCAGATGCACCTGGGAATCATTACAAGTATTGCCAATCAACAGACCTTCCCTCCTTACTACTCCATCTCTCCCTGGGATAAGCTCTGCTATCCTTTCCTGTGCGACAGTATTTCTTCCAGTATTTACCTGTTTGGTGCATCCCTGCGCTATGCTTATATGCTCCCTATGTATTTTGCCTTTTTCCAGGTCATAACGGGATTTTATGCCATTGCCGATGTTCTGTTCCATGATCGCGCCAAATCTCTGGCTGCCTGGGTCTTATTTTTCTATAACGGCGGTCTTGGCTTCGTATATTTCATTGACTGGAGCAGAGAAGGCGGTTATAAATTCAGTGATATTTTTACCGGCTATTACACTACCCCCACCAATCTGGTCGACCGGAATATCCGCTGGGTCAATATCATCGCAGATATGCTCCTGCCACAGCGTGCAACACTCTTTGGCTATGCGGTCCTGTTCTGTGCCATCTGGCTGCTGCTTCGGGCCATCCGGAACGGGGAAAAAGAATGTTTTCTCCCTGCCGGCATCCTGGCAGGGGCATTACCTATGATCCATACCCATTCCTTCGTTGCCATCCTGATCTTAAGTGCCTGTTGGATGTTGCTGTGCCTTTACCGGTCCGTGCCGCATAATACTTCCCCGGTAGAGCATCCGGGAGCCGTTCTGCTCGGATGTTTCTTAACCTGTATGATTCTTCTGGAAATTCTGAACGAAAGTTCTGCTGCCGTTGCACCTGTACTGCTCTTTCGTTTTGGCATCCTTGTTGCGGCATCCCTCGTGCTATACGGTCTGTCCTTACTGTACCGGTGCTTTTCCGGTAAAAGTACAAACAATGATACACTGCAGAAGTTTTTGACCACCTGGGGAGTTTTCTTTGGTGTGCTTCTGCTTCTTGCACTTCCGCAGTTATTGGAATGGACTTTTGGCCAGACAACGCAATCCGGCTTTTTGCTGGGGCATTTTAACTGGGGAAATCAGGGCGATACTTATTTGTGGTTTTATCTGAAAAACTGGGGTGCGATCCTGCTATGGTTCGTCCCTGCCATGATTCATTGTAAAAAAGAAGATTTTGATGTGATGTCCGGGGCATTTCTCCTGTGGTTTGTTGTGGAGATCATTTCCTTCACCCCTAACACATATGACAATAATAAACTATTATATATAACTTATATATTTGTCTGCTGCCTCAGTGCCGATTACGGAATCGATTTCCTGCGTTCTCTGAAAAAAGCCTCTTCACGATACCTCTGCATGATCGGCATGGTATTTCTTTGCACCTTTTCTGCCGTTCTGACCCTGTGCAGAGAGGTAATATCCGATTATACCGCTTATTCTTCCGCACAGGTGGAAGTTGCAGCATTCGTCGAGCAAAATACCTCTCCCACATCCCGTTTTCTTACCAACAACAGGCATGTAAATGAAATTGCCGCCCTTGCAGGGCGCAATGTGTTAAACGGGGCGGGAACCTTTTTGGCAATGCACGGTCTCTATCACACAGAATATCACGAAGATTTCCGGACAATTTATGAGACTCCCGCTGTTTCTGCTGATCTGATCCGTACTTACGACATCGATTATATTGAAGTCTCTTCCTGGGAACGGGCAAGTTACGCTGTCGATGAAAACTACTTCCGCTCCGCCTGGCCCTGTATCTTTGACAACGGAGAAATTCAGATTTACCAGATCAATCCATAATTTCACACTTGGAAGTCGCAAGACCCTCCGCATCACTGTGGGATGCACTTCCGAAGTTCTGGATCAGGCCGATCAGCTGTCCGGACATAAGCACGGTAAACAACGAATATCCGATACGTCTCACCGGAATGTAGCTTAAGGACATTACCAGTACGATCAGATCCGACATCAGATACACCCACTGGATCTTCCAGCCGGTAGCATGGGAAATACTCATGGCCAGGGCATCATCTCCGCTGGGGGCTCCGCCGATGCGCACGCACAGTCCGGCACCGACACCGACGAACAATGCTCCCACCAGTGCTGCCAGAAGGGGCATATTTGCCAGTTCCGGCCACAGATGAGGAAATTGCTCGCAGATTTTATAGGTTCCTGAGAATCCTGCGGTAGCCAGAGCCGAATAGGCGATAAATTCCTTGCCTAACAGCTTCCATCCCAGGATATAACATAAAATATTCATAATCCCTCCGGTAAACGCCGGAGAGATTCCTGTCCAATGCTCCAACAGCAACGTGGCTCCCAGCACACCACCCTCCGTTACTCCGGAGATGGAGTGCACGTTATATAATCCAAATGCCAGAATAAAACTTCCCAACAAAGTTATGGCACAATTTTTTAAGGTAATATTTTTCAGTGCCTGTCTCCATTCGTAAATCTGTGTTTTCATTTTTGTGCTGCTATTCCTTCTATATTTTTATAATTTTTATTCATATGATGTCGGGGTCAAAAGCCCCCGACTTTGATGCCTACGGATTGTTCCGTGC
>ENA-OROM01000167-OROM01000167.1-human-gut-metagenome-genome-assembly--contig:-NODE-167-length-88301-cov-4.964100_pt1 | contig 88301 bp, 102 predicted proteins | sample MGYA00242129_ERZ509050 | MGnify/ENA primary metagenome ERZ509050 (study PRJEB26280, sample SAMEA2338701) | human gut metagenome | biome: human gut; feature: human-associated habitat; material: faeces...
CTGACGGCAACGGTTATGTAAATGTTACCGAAATGGTTGATGATAACGGTAATTATAATTACACCGTAGGCATTAACGAAGATAAGCTCATCCAGACCATTCAGGAAAATGACACTAATACTATCACTACCGCAGAATCCGGTCATGCTATCATTACTGTAAATGACAGCGTAGGCGGTGGCGATTTGGATGATAAGAATTATGTAATCGGTATTGATGAAGATGCTCTGAAGGGCTTTATTCAGGAAAATACTCAGGACACCAATACCGTTACTACCGTTGCTGTAAATACCAATATCCTGACGATTGAAGATAATGGTGAAGACGGCAACCATGCATATGAGCTTGGCATTAATAGCGAACAGCTGGGCGATTTTGTTAAGTAGTATGATACTAACACCATTACTACCGCGCAGGATGATGGCAATGGTTATGTAAATGTTGCTGAAGCTGTTGATGCAGACGGTAACTACAAATACACTGTAGGCTTTGATGAAGCTAAGCTCATTAACACCATCAAAGAAAACGATACCAACACCATTACTACAGTAGCAGATGATGGCAAGGGTTATGTAGGAGTGACCGACGCAATGGATGCGGACGGCAACCATAACTACACTGTAGCATTTGACGAAGGCAAGCTGAACCAGACCATTGAAGCGAAGGATAAGTTCGTTAACGGCGGCAACATCGGTGCAGACGGCAAAATTACTCTTAATGTAAGAAACGGCGAAGATGTTAAGCTGGAAGGCCAACTGAAGGATGCACAGCTGACTGAAATTGCGAGAGATACGGAAGCCGGAACTGCTACTTTGGTAGTAAAAGACGGTTACACCAATGAAGAAGTACGCAGACTGACGATTGACGATATCGCCGGTAAGGCACAAAATGATAGAGAGCATGCCGAATTCAGAGAGCATTTTAATGAACTCGATCATCGTGTTGACAACCTCGGTAGCCGCGTTGACAAGGTTGGTGCCGGTGCTGCCGCTCTCGCAGCGCTGCACCCGATGGATTTCGATCCCGATGACAAACTGACCTTTGCAGCAGGCTACGGCAACTACAAGGGCAAAAACGCTGCTGCGGTAGGCGCATTCTACCGTCCGGATGAAAAGGTTATGCTGAGCGTAGGCGGAACCTTCGGCAACGGCGAGAACATGGTTAATGCAGGCATTTCCTTCTCCCTGGACCGTACCGCACGCGTAAGCAATTCCCGTACAGCGATGGCTAAGGAAATCGTGGACCTGAGAGCGAATGTAGCTAACCTCACCGCATTGGTAGGTCAGCTGACCGCAGGCATGGGCGGCACGATTGAGATGGACATAATGAAGCTCTTCCCTGATGTTCCCGAAAACCACTGGGCTTACGAATACATCGGCCGTCTGGCGGCAGCAGGCATCGTTGAGGGTTATCCTGACGGTATGTTCAACGGCAATCGCATGATGAGCCGTTACGAATTCGCAGCAATGCTGTACAGAGCGCTTGAAAAAGGCGTGAAGCTGGATCACAAGCTGGTTCGTGAATTTGAACCTGAAATGGGCCGCATCCATGTTGCCCGTATTTCCGGTGCGGATGGCGACAGAGGCAAGATTGAACGTGTACGCGTATACGGCGGCGACAACCGTGACCATTACGGCAGTAAGCTGAATTGAAAATGCAGGCAACTGCATAGTTTAAACCTTAAATAAACACTCCCTTTTCTATAATTAAAAGAGGAGAACACCCAGTCCTTTACAGGATAAAAGGTGTTCTCCTCTTACTTTTGTTTTACACAGTGTTTGGTTTAATCCCAGCGCTTGAGCATGTCCTCAATAATTTCCTTATTGGTTTTGCGGCGCTTCTTCTCGTAGTTACGGAAGTTGTTGTCTCTGTGGTCGGTGGAGTAGTCGGCGTAGTCGAAATCATCGTCGCTGCGTTCGTAGCTGCGGTTGTAGTCGCCGTGGCCATCGTCCAGGGAGAGGGGGATTTGTTTTGTGTAGGTATAGGATTGTGTGTACATGATTGACCTCGGAAGAATGAAGATTGTGTGCTTGCTTTTGTTCAAGTTCTTTCATAACTGAAAGAACTTGGAAGAAAGGTTCGCGCTTTTTGTAAAGCGCGGCAAAACAAAAACTTTTTCGGGAAAAAGTTTTACCAAAAAGCTTTATAAATAGGGTCGCTTTGCTGTTACTAGCGCCTGTTCGAAATTCTTGCGAATGTTCTTCGTAACCTATGAAGTGCTTTGTGGTTTGTCTAAGCCTTGTTTTCGGTGACTAAACTTCGCGTTAGTCTAAGTTTCAAAAATGCTTGCACTTTCGTCAATTCGTTGTAATAGCCTTTCGCTTACTACGAACTAAGGAGAATATGGTAAAGCATTTTTTGCTAAGCTTTTTTGTGCGAGCAAAAAAGCGACTGTTTCCCGCGCTTTCGCAAAGCGCGCCCCTTTCTTGTTACTTCTTTCGGGGACGAAAGAAGTAATACTAAGCCAAGAAGCAACAACTCCTCATCTCTATTACATATAATTATGCTCTTTTACATGGTCGGAGTGCAGCAGCTGCTCTGCTTTTTCACTCAGCGGTTTTTCCAGGAAGTCCTTATAAAGCTCCTGTACATCCGGATTGTTGTGGGACTGGTGCAGAGGACGGTTGCTGTCGATGGTATAGAGCTTATTGCCAAGTACGTCGGCACGCTCTTCGCCGTCGTGAATCGGCGCAGCCGCCCGGACAGGCCATAACTTCCACAAAGTCATAATGAACCTTGCCTGCTTTCAGCTCGTCAAGCAGCTTGCCTGCATTGCCCAAGCCGCTTACCGTGCAGGTGCGCAGTGTTGCACCGCCCAAAGTAAATTCGCGAATCTTGCGGCCTTCCGTGCCGCGAACGTCGGTGAAGGCATCTTCAGGAGCTTCCTTGCCTTCGATTACATGGTAGGCGGTACGCAGTGCTGCTTCCATAACGCCACCGCTGGCACCGAAGATAACTGCGGCGCCGGTGCTCTGACCCAGCGGATTATCAAAGGGCAGTTCACCCAGCATTGCCGGGTTGATGTGCTCGGCACGCAGCAGGCGGATAAGCTCGCGCGTGGTGAGTACGATATCTACATCATGGGTGCCGCTGCTACGCATAGAGAAGAGTGCGGCCTCGCGTTTTTTGGAAACGCAGGGCATGATGGAAATAGAGCAGATTTCCTTCGGCTTCAGGCCCTTCTTTTGTGCAAAATAGGATTTTGCCAGCGCACCGAAAATCTGTTGCGGAGATTTAGTGGTGGAAAGGTTAGGCACGAAGTACGGATGAGTTTTGTTGACATAGCTTACCCAGCCGGGGCAGCAGGAGGTGAACATCGGCCAGCTGTGGTCCTGCGGATTTTGCAGGTGCTCCAGAAGCTCGCTTGCTTCCTCCATGATGGTAACGTCAGCAGCATAGCAGGTGTCGAAAACATAGTCGAAGCCGATTTTCTTCAGTGCTGCTACCATGCGGCCTTCGGTTGCCAGCTCGGGCGGCAGGTTAAAGGCTTCGGCCCAAGCGGTGCGTACTGCAGGTGCAACCTGTACTACAGTTACCTTATTGGGATCGGCCAATACGTCATAAATTTTGGGAACGTCGTTACGCTCCTTCAGCGCGCCAACGGGGCAGTGGGTGATACACTGACCGCAAAGGCTGCAGTCACTGTCCTCAATGGAAACATTGCCGGCAACGTCTACGGTAGTACGGGCACCGGTGTTCTGCACATCCCAGATATGCAGCTTTTGCACCTTGTCACAAATCTGGACGCAGCGCATGCATTTGATGCATTTTTTGGAATCGCGGATGAGCGGGAACTCCTGGTTCCAGGGAGTGTCGACAACATCACGCTTATAGGGAATATCGTAAATGCCAAGGTCATTGGCCAAAGTCTGCAGGCTGCAGTTGCCGCTGCGTACGCAGGTTGCGCACATGCAGTCATGCTGGGATAAAATCAGCTCCACGTTGGTGCGGCGGATGCTGCGGGCCTTAGGAGAATTGGTATAAACTACCAGACCTTCCTGTACCGGAGTGGTACAGGCGGTAACTACACGGTTCTGTCCTTGGATTTCAACTACGCAGACCTTGCAGGCACTGATTTCGTTGATGCCTTTAAGATAACACAGGCGGGGAATTTCGATGCCGACGGTGGCAGCAGCCTGCATGATTGTTGTCCCCTGGGGAACGGAAACTTTTTGTCCGTCAATAGTCAGGTTTACCATTTTAAGGTTCTGCCTCCTTTCAGTGTGCTGAAGCCGAATTTGTCGCAGCGCAGGCAGCGTCCTGCTTCCTGGCAGGCTTCTTGCTTGGTCATGCCGCATTCAATAGGCTCAAAGGTATGTTTACGTTCGCCTGCTTCTGTTTCGTGCATCTGGATACGGCCGCAGGGACGTTTATCGTCAATAGACGGATCGGGAATAACTACATCACAGGAAATGGTGTGGTTATAGCCCAGATATTCATCAATATTAGCGGCAGCAACCTTACCGGCAGCAATAGCACGGATTACGGTTGCAGGGCCGGTTACGCAGTCGCCGCCGGCGAAGACGCCTTCATTGTTGGCAAGCTCACTGCTGGAGAGTGCGGAAATAGTACCGCGTTTGATTTTGATGCCGGCTTCTTCGAACGGACGCAGCTCAATGCCTTGGCCGATAGCAACAACGATAACGTCGCAGGGAATGCGCTCCAGCTCTACGTCAGCGTGAATCGGACGTGCACGTCCCCAGGCATCGATAGGACCGATGATTTGCGGTTCAGCCCAGAGAGCGGCCACATTACCTTCGGCATCCGCTTCAATGTGGTGCGGAGCTTTTAAGCCGTACAGCTCAGCGCCCTCGGCAATAGCACCTTCGATTTCCTCGGGCAGCGCTGTCATATCGTCCTGACGACGGCGGTAGGCGATGATAACCTTTTTGGCACCGAGACGGATGGAGCTGCGGGTGCAGTCCATAGCAACGTTGCCGCCGCCGATAACGACAACGGTTTTATCCTTAAAGTCAGGCATTTTTTCCTCACCGATATTGCGCAGCATTTCTACCGCACTGATAACACCGTGGGAATCCTCGCCTTCAATACCGATTTTCTTGTCGGTGTGAGCACCGATGGCAATATAAACCGCGTCAAATTCCTCACGCAGCTTTTCAAAGGGGATATCGCCCTCCTCGTTGCCGATTCTGGTGTTGCGATGTACTTCTACGCCGGTGGACAAAATAGCGTCCAAATCCTCCTGCAGACGTTCACGCGGGAAGCGGTAAGCAGGAATGCCGTAGCGCAGCATGCCGCCGAGCTTGCTCTTTTCTTCAAACACAACAGCATGATGTCCCATCAGCTCCAGATAGTAAGCTGCGGACATACCGCTGGGGCCGCCACCGATGATGGCGATACGTTTGTTGGTAGCAGGCTGTTTTTCGGGCAGCGGCACAGTATTGCTGGGCGCATTGTCAACAGCCATACGCTTCAGACCGCGGATATTGACGGGAGCATCAATCATGCTGCGGCGGCAGCGTGCTTCGCAGGGATGCTCGCAGATAAGACCGCAGGCAGTCGGGAAGGGGTTATCCTTGCGGATGAGCTTGACAGCGTCGGCATAACGGCCTGCGCCGACCAATGCAATGTAGCCGGGGATATCAACCTGTGCCGGGCACAGAGCAACGCAGGGGATAGAATGATGGACGTTGACAGAGCATTTGCCCTTCTTTATGTGGTTAATGTAATCTTCACGGAAGCCTTCCAGACCGGCCAAAACCATTTTGGCTGCTTCGAAGCCTATGGCGCAGTCAGCGCTGTTGGCAACATTTTGCGCGGTGCTTTCGATTAAATCCAGAGTGTGCATGTCAGCCTTGCCGGCGAGCACGTCTTCCATAAGATTCTGCAGCTGCGCGAGGCCTACACGGCAGGGTACGCATTTGCCACAGGTTTGTGCGTGGCAGACTTTGAGGAACGACAGCTGCAGATCAACAGGGCACAGTCCCGGGGGGCTGGCGATGATGTGTCGTTCCAGGTCCTTGTACAAGCGCTCGACCGTAAGCTGGGCCTGGTCGGGTGTTTCGATTCTTAAACGGCTCATAATTTTCCTCCAAAAAGCATACACTAAATATATAAAGATATAAACTATATTATACAGAAAAAAGCTGAATTTCGCAATAATAAAGAAGATAGTTTTTGTGTAACAATCTGAGCAAAACAAGCTCGCAAGCGCTTTTTTCGTCTGCTGCCGCAGCAGAGCATTCTTGCGGGGGCTATGCTTTTTTTGCCGTATTTTTTGTGTTATACTAATACTGAGCTTTTTAGCATTAATGCTGTCGGCAGAACGTTTGCATCCGGCAGCTTAAAATATTGGAGGGTTGGATATGCAGCTTACTGCTACACATTATATCAGCTTGGCTGTGACGCTTTTGGTGACGCTTTTGCCGGGGCTTTTGGCAGCCAGAAGGGTGAAGTCTGCCGATGATTATAACGTAGGCGGCCGCAGCTCGGGCGCAGGCCTTGTCGCGGGCACGATTATCGGTACGATTGTAGGCGGCGCTGCTACCGTTGGTACGGCGCAGCTTGGCTTCAAGCTGGGGCTGACGGCTTGGTGGTTTACGCTTGGCAGCGGCATTGCGCTTTTGCTGATGGCGGCGTTTTATGCTGTGCCATTGCGCCGCAGCTCACTGACCACAGTAGCGGAGTATCTCGTTACGGATTACGGCAAGCCTGCGGGGTGGCTGGCGACCTTCAGCGCTTGCGCCGGTATTTTTTTCAGCATCGTGGCGAGCACGCTTACCGCGCTGCATCTGATTGCCGGCTTGTTCGGTGTACCGCTTTTGGCTGCAGCGGCAATTGTTATCGCTGTTACTTTGTTGCTGGTGTTTTTCGGCGGCCTCAGCAGCAGCGGTATGGCCGGCATTTTTAAGATTGTGCTGATTTTCGCCAGCATTTTCGTCGGCGGCTTTCTGGCCTACGCCGATATGGGACATTGGCAGGGCCTGACGCAGAGCTTCGCAGCATATCCCTGGTTCAACCTTTTCGGACGCGGCGTGGAGGACGGTCTTGTCAGCCTCGGTTCGATGATTGTGGGTGTTATTTCTACGCAGACCTATGTGCAGGCACTGTTTTCGGCGCGCGATACCAAAACTGCAGCTGTCGGCTGCTGTGCTGCCGCGCTGGTAGTTATTCCTGTGGGGCTGCCGTCGGTGCTTATCGGTATGTTTATGCATCTGCATCACCCGGAGATTAATTCTATCGATGCACTGCCGTTGTATATTATTACGTATTTGCCGCAATGGCTTGGCGGTATCGGTCTGGGCGCTGTGCTGCTTTCGGCCCTGGGCTCAATCGCCGGTCTGGCGCTGGGCGTAGGTACGATGATTTCGCGCGATATCGTTAGCAAAATCTGGCTTAAGGCTACGGCTGCAGGCCAGCTGTGGGCAAGCCGCCTGAGCGTGCTGGCCGTTTCTGTCGCTGCGATGGTGTTTGTCTTTATGCACCTTGATTCGTCGGTGCTAGAGTGGAATTACCTCTCCATGGCGCTGCGGGGCAGCGGTATCTTTCTGCCGCTGACGTTCTGCATCTTCTTCCCGGGCAGGGTGCGCGCTTCAATGGGCGTGGCTGCTATGGGCGCAGGCATTTTTGCGGCGCTTTTCTGGAAACATATCAGCCCGTGGGAGATCAACAGTCTGTTGCCGGCGCTCGTGTATAATCTGTTCTTTTTACTTATCGGTCTGGCGTGGGGTAAAAAAGGGGAATAGAAGCGAAAAAGCTGCTTTTACAGCAAGCGGTTTGCTTGCAAAAAGCAGCGTAATATGCTATATTATAGACAAAGGACAACCGCCCACGTCGGTGGGTTGCCAAAGCTTTTATTGCGGAAGAACCGCCCTGTCACCTGGCAAAGTTTAAGGGCGGTTTTCCTATGTCTGGGTTAGTAAGAAAAAAGCTGCTTTTACAGCAAGCGGTTTGCTTGCAAAAAGCAGCTTGATGTGCTATATTATAGACAAAGGACAACCGCCCACACGGTGAGTTGCCTTAGTGGAAAATTAGCTCAAGAAGCCACTCCGCCACCGGGCAATGTGTAGGAGTGGTTTTCTTATGTCTGGATTACTTGTTATATTGAAAAATAAATGTCAGTAATGCCAGGAGAAACATGCCGAAGGCCATCAGGTCCTTAAAGTCATAGTTCTTCATAAGCATCACCTCCATTCTACAAGAGAATGTCGGCAACACCACCCTGCAACACGGTTGTCAGTGTCTTGCCTTATTGTAACATATGTTAAGAGAACATACAACGAACGAATTGTGAATTCACGGTTGTATGTTTTTTCAGTTTTAGGCAGGAAATTTATCTGTAATGCTAGAATAGTTTTACATACATTTGCCGCGGATTTGCGCGGCAGCGGTCTTTTAATTTAAGGAGCAAGAGATGACAAAACGCTTTACTCATTTACATGTACATACGGAATACAGCCTGCTGGACGGCGCTTCGAAAATCCCCGAGCTGGTGGCTTACGCCAAGGAGCTGGGCATGGACAGTCTGGCGATTACAGACCATGGCGCAATGTACGGCGCAGTGGAATTTTATCAGGAGTGTACCAAGGCAGGCATCAAGCCGATTATCGGCTGCGAGGTTTACCTGTCCAAGGGCTCGCATTTGGAAAAGAATAATCGCGGCATGTACCATCTGATTCTGCTGGCGGAGAACGATACAGGCTACCATAACCTGATGAAGATTGTCAGCATCGGTCAGCTGGAGGGCTTTTATTATAAACCACGCGTAGACAAGGACGTGCTGCGAACGTATCACGAGGGCGTTATCTGCCTCAGTGCCTGCGTTGCCGGCGAGGTGCCGCAGATGATTCTGCAGGACAACCTGGAGGGAGCACGTCGCTGCATTCAGGAATATATAGACATTTTCGGCAAGGAAAATTATTTTTTGGAAATTCAGGACCACGACCTTGATGAGGAGCACAAGGTCAGCGCGGAGCTGAAGCAGCTGGCGCAGGAGTTCGGTCTTGGCCTGGTAGCGACAAATGATTTGCATTATGTGCAGCAAAAGGATGCCGCAGCGCAGGATATTCTGCTGTGCATTCAGACAACGAGCACGGTTGATGAGCCGGACCGTATGCGCTTTAACAACGACAGCTATTATCTGAAAAGCTATGATGAGATGGAGGCGCTGTTCGGCGATTGTCCGGAGGCTTTGAGCAATACCAATAAAATTGCTGACCGCTGCAACGTGAAGATGGAGTTCGGTCATCTGCTGCTGCCGGAGTTCCCGGTGCCGGAGGGCTTTGATGCCGTGAGCTATTTGCGCCACCTGTGCGAGGAGGCCTTGCCTAAGCGCTACGAGGTTGTGGATGAGAAGGTACGCAAGCGTCTGGATTTTGAGCTGGACATTATCAACACGATGGGATATGCCTGCTACTTCCTCATTGTCTGGGATTTTATCAATTATTGCCGCAGCCATGATATTCCGGTCGGTCCGGGACGCGGCAGTGCCGCAGGCAGTATTGTGGCCTATCTGCTGCGGATAACTAATATCGAGCCCTTGCGTTACCATCTTCTGTTCGAACGCTTTTTGAATCCTGAGCGTGTAAGCATGCCTGATATTGATACCGACTTCTGCTATGTGAAGCGTAATCAGGTGCTGGATTACGTGGTGCGCCGTTACGGACAGGAGCGTGTGGCGCAGATTATTACCTTCGGCACACTGCAGGCGCGCGCGGCGGTGCGCGACGTGGGCAAGGCACTGGGCATGAGCTATGGTGAGGTCGACGAAATCGCCAAGCTGATTCCGCGTGAGCTGGGCATTACGCTGGAGAAGGCGCTGAACGGCAGCAAGGACTTCCGTCAGGCGTACGACACGCGTCCGGAGGTCAAAAAGCTGATTGACCTTGCGCAAAGCGTAGAGGGCCTGCCGCGTAACGCAGGCACGCATGCTGCCGGTGTTATTATTGCGCCGCATAATATGAAAAATTACGTACCGCTGCAGCAGGGCAGTGAGGGTGGCGTCATCACCCAGTACGATAAAAATAAGGTGGAAGAGCTTGGCCTATTGAAGATGGACTTTTTGGGACTGCGCACGCTGACGGTTATCGGTGACTGCATCCGCTTTATCCGCGAAACTACGGGTGAAGAGGTTGATATTGATAACATTCCGCTGGCAGATGAGGCAACCTGCGCTATGCTGCGCCGCGGTGAAACGTCCTGCGTTTTCCAGCTGGAGTCGGCAGGCATCACCAAGCTGGTTATGGATTTGGCACCGGAAAGCTTTGAGGACCTGATTCCGTTGGTGGCTCTGTACCGTCCGGGTCCTTTGGGAACCGGTATGGCGGAGGACTTTATCGCCGGCCGTCACGGACAGCGCACGGCGAAGGTATTACATCCACTGATGGAACCTATTTTGAAGGATACCTACGGCGTTATTCTGTATCAGGAGCAGGTTATGCAGATAACCTCCGCACTGGCAGGCTTTACGCTCGGTCAGGCAGATATTCTGCGCCGTGCGATGGGCAAGAAAAAGGCCAAGGAGCTGGATTCTATGCGCCAGTCCTTTATCGACGGTGCCAAAAAGCTGCACAATATCCCCGAAGAGCTGAGCGACCAGATTTTCTCGCTCTTGCAGCACTTCGCTGGTTACGGCTTCAACAAATCACACTCCGTGGCTTATGCGCTTGTAGCCTATGAAACCGCTTATCTGAAGGCGCATTGGCGTCCGCAGTTCTATGCGGCCTTCCTCAACAGCATTATTGGTGATGCGGATAAGGTGAGCTGGTATATCAACGTCTGTCGTAATGATAATGTCAAAATCCTGCCGCCGGATGTCAACGAAAGCGGTCATAACTTTACGGTACATCAGAATGAGTCCATTCGCTTCGGCTTAGCTGGTATAAAAAATACCGGTGATGCCGCAGTCGATGCCATTATCAGCGCCCGCAACGAGGGCGGTCCGTTCAAGAGCCTGACGGATTTCTGCTGTCGTGTGAATATGCGCGTGGTCAACAAGCGTGTTATCGAAAATATGATTAAATGCGGCGCAATGGATTCCTTCGGAGCCAGACGCTCGCAGCTGCTGTCGGTTATGGATCAGGCGATTGATTTGGGTGCTGCCTGCCAGAGGGACAAGGCCAACGGCCAGCTGGGGCTGTTTGGTGACGATAGTTTCGGCGTGACGGAAATCAAGCTGCCGCCGCTGCCGGAAATTCCCAAGCAGCTTATTCTGCAGAACGAAAAGGAAATTATCGGCTTTTACGTTACCGACCATCCGCTGAGCGATTACAAGCAAATGCTGCAGCGCTTCATGCCGCTGCATCAGTTCGGCGGTGAAACGCAGGTGCAGGACGGACAGTTCGTGCGTGTGGCCGGTATTATTACGGATTGTGTGATAAAAAATACCAAGCGCGGCGATACGATGGCACTTCTGACGCTGGAGGATTTCAGCGGACGCTTCCCGGTTATCGTTTTCCCGCAGGCTTATCATACAAATGTCAAGGATATCTATGAGGACAGCATTGTGGCTATTGAGGGACGCTTCAGCGTGGATGAGCGTGAAAGCAAGATTATTGCCAACAGCGTGCGCGCTCTGCCATCGAAGCCGCCTACGGAAATCCGTCTGCGTATCGAAGCGCATCTGGAAAACGCGCTGGTGCAGCGTGAGCTGATTCAGCTGTTCCAAAAATATAAGGGCGATGATTGTGTATATCTGCAGCTGATGGGCTCGCGCAAGCTGATTAAGACAACGCCCAACTTCTGGGTGAACAGCGAAGCGCCGGGTTTTGCCGAGGATGTTGTCAAAATTCTGGGTGAAAACTGTGTGGTAAAGAAAAATTGATTTAGCTATTTGAGCTGTTTTTCATAAACTTTCATGATATACTTGCAAGTTTAAGTACAAAAATGCTAAAATAAAGAGAAGAATGTAAAAAAGCCGGAGCAGCAGCTCCTGTAATAAGCTTAAGGAGGCAGCAAATGAATATTCTCGTTTGTTTAAAACAAGTGCCGGATACGGCAAAAGTAAAATTTAACCGCGAAACCAATACCTTGGACCGTACGGGTGTAGAAAATATTATGAATCCCTATGACCGTCAGGCATTGGAGGTAGCACTGTGCCTGAAGGATAAGGAAGGCGCTAAGGTAACAGTACTGACCATGGGCCTGCCCCAGGCAACCGATATTCTGAAGGAAGCAATCGCTATGGGCGCTGATGACGGCGTTCTGCTGAGCGACCGTGTTCTGGGTGGCAGTGATACTCTGGCAACCAGCCTGGCTCTGGCTGCTGCTGTAAAACATCTGGGCGAGTTCGACCTCGTACTCTGCGGCAAGCAGGCAGTAGACGGCGATACCGCACAGGTTGGCCCGGAAATGGCAGAGCATCTGGGAATTCCTCAGATTACCGGCGCTCTGAGCCTGAGCTATGAAGACGGTAAATTTGTTGTTGTCCGTGAAAACGAAAACTACCAGCTGACTCTGGCTTGTGCTGCACCGCTGCTGGTTACCGTAACCAAATCCGAAAAAGAGCCGCGTTTTGCCAGCATTAAGGGCAAAATGAAAGCTCGTAAGGCACAGATTCCTACTCTGACCGTTGCTGACCTGGATATTGATCCTGCAACCGTAGGCCTGAAGGGCTCTCCGACTAAGGTTAAAAAAGCCTTCACCCCGACCCCGCCTGAAATCAACGGCGAAATCATTACCGAAGCAGATGCTGATGCAGCAGTAGACATGCTGTTTGAAAAGCTGGTTAAGGCAGAGGTTATTACCCGCTAAGGTGAACCATGCTGATAAAAGTAAACAGGCAGCTTTGCTGTGGCTGTGAGGAATGTGTGGCGGTATGCCCGATGGGCGCTGCGACGCTGCGTGAGGGCAAGGCGCAGATTGATATGCAGCAGTGTGTCTGCTGCGGTGCCTGCATCCGCGAATGTCCCATGGAGGCTATAGCTATTGCCGAAACTGACGATACTGAAGATAACGAATAGGAGTGTGTAAATATGTGGGTTATTGCTGAACAGGAAAATGGTCAGCTGATGAATGTTACCTTTGAGCTGTTGGGCGCTGCCAAAGAGCTGTGTGCCAAGCTGGAGGAAAAATGCTGTGCGGTACTGGTGACCGCTGCTGCAGGCGAGCTGCCGCAGCAGCTGATTGCTGCCGGCGCTGATGTTGTTTATGTTGTTGAGGATGCTAAATACGCAGATTATGATACCGAGTTATATACCGATGCTATCTGCCAACTGTCCAAGAAATATGATCCGGCTTCCATTATGTTCGGTGCTACCGATGACGGCCGTGACCTGGCTCCGCGTGTTGCAGCACGTCTGCATACCGGCCTGTGCGCTGACTGCACTGCTCTGGATGTAACCGATGACAAGCTTGTTGCCTGGACTCGTCCCGCACTGGGCGGCAATATCTGCGCTACCATCATCTGCGACGTTAACCGTCCGCAAATGGGTACCGTTCGTCCTAAAGTATTCAAACCGGCTGAATTGGACAACACCCGCACCGGTGAGGTTATTGCCTTCACTCCGGAAGCAGGCGCTGTAAGCCGTATTGAACTGGTTAAAAAAGAAGCTCTGAGCAGCGAAAACGCTGTTAAGATTGATGAAGCTGATATGATCGCAGCAGGCGGCCGTGGCTTCGGCAGCAAGGAAAAATTCGACGTGCTGGAACAGCTGGCTGCTCTCTTTGAAAATTCCGCAGTAGCAGGCACCCGTGCCGCTATTGATGAGGGCTGGCTGACTCACTCCCAACAGGTCGGCCAATCCGGTAAATCCGTTACTCCGCATATCTACTTTGCCTGCGGCATCAGCGGTGCTATCCAGCATCTGTCCGGCATGAAGGACAGCGATATCATCATCGCTATCAACAAGGATGCAGAGGCACCGATTTTCACCGTTGCTCATTATGGCATCGTAGGTGATGTAAACGTAATCCTGCCGAAGCTGATTGAAAAAATCAAAGCTTACAAGGCATAATCCAATTACCTGATTTACAGGAGGCATTCTAGTATGTGGAAAACAATTTATATTGCCCACACTGAGGAACAAGCCCAAAAAATAAAGCAAATGCTGACGGAAAACGGCTTTTTGGTACAGCTGAAAAGTGCCGGAGGCAAGCATAATAAGGCTTATGAAATCTGTCTGCCGGTTTCGGAGGCAGAGGATGCCTATGAGGTTTTGTGTGAGAATAAGTTTCAGTACTGAGGAGGCGCAGTCCTGATGAAGAAAACTAAGATTATCTGTACAGTGGGTCCTAGCACGGACAATGTAGAGCTGTTGCGCAAGATGATGCTTGCAGGCATGGACTTGGCACGCTTCAACTTTTCGCACGGCAACCATGAGGACCATGGCAAAAGGTTGCAGCTGGTGCGTCAGGCAGCAGAAGAGGCCGGTAAGGTAATCGCTACGATTGCCGATACCAAAGGCCCGGAAATGCGCTTGGGCATGTTTGCCGAAAGTAAAATAGAGCTGAACGAGGGCGATGATTTCTGCCTGACTACCGAGGATTATCTGGGCGACCGCCATATGGCACACGTTAATTATGCCGGCCTGCCGCAGGAGGTAGAAATCGGCAGCAATATTCTGCTGGCCGACGGACTGCTTTCCTTAAAGGTTGTACGCATTGACGGCTGCAGAATTTATACCAAGGTGGTCAACGGCGGTGAGCTTAGCTCGCGAAAGCGTGTGGCCTGCCCCGGTATTGAGCTGAAGCTGCCGTTTTTGTCGGAGCAGGACAAGGCAGATATTCTTTTTGCTGTCGAGCATGATATGGATTATATTGCGGCATCCTTCGTGCAGAAGGCCGATGATGTTATCGCTATCCGTAAAGTGCTTGAGGAAGCAGGCTCTTCTATCGGGATTATTTCCAAAATCGAGAACGAGGCCGGTGTGCAGCATATCGATGAGATTATCGGCGTATCCGACGGTATAATGGTTGCCAGAGGTGACCTGGGCGTAGAGATACCGACCGAGGATGTACCGCTGGTGCAGAAGGATATTATTGCACGCTGCAATAAGGCGGGCAAGCCTGTTATCACGGCTACGCAGATGCTGGAAAGTATGATTAACAGCTACCGTGCAACCCGTGCCGAGGCCAGCGACGTTGCCAACTCTATTTTCGACGGCAGCGATGTTATTATGCTGAGCGGCGAAACTGCCAGCGGCAAATATCCGCTGGAGGCGGTGCAGACGATGGCTAAGATTGCCGTTCGCACGGAAAATGCGCTTGATTATGTGCATATCTTCCAAAAGAAGGGCATCAGCGAGCGCATTCATTCTACCGATGCCATCAGCCATGCTACAGTGCAGATTTCTCAGGAAATAAAGGCAGATACTATTCTTACGATTACCGAATCAGGCTTTACAGCGCGTATGATTGCCAAATATAAGCCTCAATGTACTGTTGTTGCTGTATCACGCTTGCCTGAGCGCGTGCGTGCGATGCAGCTTTATTGGGGTGTGCTGCCGCTTTTGGGGCCATACTCCACAAATACTGATGAAATGATTGAGCTGTCTTTGCAGTGTGCTTTGCATCACTCCGTGATCAAGGACGGCGCATCTGTTGTTATAACTGCCGGCGTGCCTATCGGTACTCCGGGCAGTACAAATCTGATTAAGGTGGTTACAGTTGGCACCAAACTTCTCAGCGGTACCGGTATCGGCAGCAAGACTGTCACCGGCCGTATCTGCGTAGGCAGAACTGCGGCAGACTTCAAGGACAAGCTCCAAAAGGGTGATATCCTTGTAGTTGATGTGCTGAATGACGAGTTTGTACCGCAGGCTGCTGCCAAGGCAGCAGCAATTATCGCTGAAGAGGGCGGACTGACATCCTCCACCGCCATTGTTGCCGTAACCTGCGGCCTGCCTGTTATCGTAGGCGCGGAAAAAGCAACCTCCAAGCTGGCCGACGGTTTGCTGGTAACGGTGGATCCTGTTTCCGGTGATGTCTACGAAGGCGATATTAACCTGTAGAAATATGCTAACAGAACTTATTTTAGAAACATGTATTGCTCTGCGTGACGGCAGAGAACAAAACGCCTGCACAGCTTTTTCGGGTATTATTGCTGAAGCAGCAGATAATGAAGCATTACAAGCAATCAGCTGCTGTCTGCTGGTGGCCTTACGCCACCGGCAACGGCAGCTTTTTACGGCTTGGATGCAGGAAAGCAGGCCGCGTTTGGAGCAGCTGCTGGTCAATCCGCAGCTGGCACATCAGGGCGGCAGCGTTCTGTTGCGGCTGACGTTTGCCGTGTGCGACAGGCGTTTGGCTGAGGTGCGTCCTATGCTCGCACTGCTGGTGCGGCGCTGGCTGCGGACGCAAGCCGACAATACTGCAATGCTGCAGGAATTTATGGGCGAATGGCTCAGTTTAGCGGCGCGTATGGCACGCAGGCGGTGGCGCGAGGAAACCGCGTTCCTGTTGCGTGAGGCCGGGCGTTGGCTTTTAATGCAGCAGGACCTGCAACGGTTGGCGTGGAGCCTGCAGCAGCTGCAGCTGCATTTTGTCGTGTACGCACGCTGGGATGGCTTTGACAAGGCCTGCAGAATTTACAGAGAGCTGACGCTTTTGTATCGCCTGCTGCTGCGGCGTGTGCCGAAGGCACCGCCTGAGCGGCAGACAGCGCTTCTGCAGCTGCTTGTGCGTCACCTGCGTGATGTAACCGCTAACGTATCGCGTTCGGCGATGCTGGATGATGCTGATATCTTCCGCCAATTGTACAGCTTTTTCTGGCAGCTGACTGCCGAGAACAAGCGTGCCAGGGAGGAGCTGCTGCGACTGCTGCAGCTTGCCATCACCTATTGGCAGCAGACCATGCCCAAAACCAGCCGCAAGCAGGCAGTGCTCCTTAAGGATTTGCTGCAGCCGAATCTGATTGACGGGCAATACGCATTGTTATTACAAAAAATTATATAAATCCTGAAGACAGGAGGTAGAAAATATGTCAAAGATTGTCGTAGTAGGCAGCTGTAATATTGATATTACCGTTGAATGTGACCGCTGGGTGCATCCCGGAGAAACTATTTTCGGTAACCGCCTGACCGTTTCTCCCGGCGGCAAGGGTGCCAACCAGGCTGTTGCTGCAGCCCGCCTGGGAGCAGATGTTATGATGGTCGGCTGCATCGGTGATGATGTATATGGCCAGCTGGTATTGAAGGCATTAAAGGAAAACAATGTCGACTCCACCTATGTGAAGGTGCTGCCCGGTGAAAACAGCGGTACTGCTCACATTACCGTAGCGGAGGACGATAACACGATTATCGTTATCAAGGCCGCCAATGACCTGGTATCCCCGTCGCTGATTGATGAAGCGTGGGAGGATATCAGCAAGGCAGACATGGTGCTTCTGCAGCACGAAATCCCTGCCGCTACCAATGCCTATGTCATTGAAAAATGCGCAGCGCACGGTGTACCTGTGCTGCTGAACCCCGCACCTGTTGCTCCGGTACCGCAGGCTTTGCTGGATAAGATTACTTATCTGACTCCCAACGAGCACGAGGCAGCAACATTGTTTGCCGGTAAGGGCAAGGCGGATATCCTTGATCAGAACCAGGGCAAGGTGATTATGACGCTGGGCAGCAAGGGTGTTGCCTATGCGAAAAAAGGCCAGGTTATTACTGTTCCCGGCTTTAAGGTAAAACCGGTTGACACTACGGGTGCAGGCGACACCTTTAACGGTGCCTTTGCCGTTGCCCGTGCAAATGGCAAATCCATGCAGGAAAGCATCAGCTTTGCCAATGCTGCCGCAGCTCTTTCGGTACAAAAGCTGGGAGCGCAGGGCGGTATGCCTTATTTACATGAAGTAGAGGAGATGCTTAAGTAATGCAAAAGGGTGGAATGTTAAACAGCTCTATTGCGAAGGTGCTGGCTGATTTGGGCCACACCGACACTATCGTTATCGGTGACTGCGGTCTGCCTGTACCTGCAGGCGTACAGAAAATCGACCTGGCTCTGAAGCCGGGAACTCCTTCATTCCTGGAGGTTGTTGAGGAAGTAGCCAAAAATATGGTTATCGAAAAGGTAGAAATTGCAGCGGAAATGGAAGGCAGAAATCCTGCTGTCTACGGCGCTATGAAGCAGCTTTTCACTGAAGAGCAGTGGATTATCGATGCAGACCACGAAGCCTTCAAGGAGGCAACCAAGCATGCAAAATGCATTATCCGAACCGGCGAAATTACTCCTTTTGCCAATGTGATTCTGCACAGCAATGTTTTCTTTTAAAAATTAGCGTAAGGTAGGAATAAGGAAAAGTATGGAGATTGAATTAAGAAATATCCATAAGGCCTTTGGTTCTAATGAGGTGCTCAAGGGTGTTGACCTGAAGCTTAAAAGCGGTGAGGTACACGCTCTGATGGGTGAAAACGGTGCCGGCAAATCAACACTGATGAATATCCTGACGGGTATTCACAAGCAGGATAAGGGACAGATTTTTGTCGACGGCAAGGAAATCAGCTTCAAAAATCCTCTGGAGGCAGAAGCTTACGGCATCGCCTTCATCCATCAGGAGCTGAATATCTGGCCGAACCTGAGCATTCTGGAAAACCTGTTTTTGATGCACAGCGTAACCAACGGCATGGGTATCCTGGATTTTAAGGCTATGCGTGCTATGGCAGAGCAGAAATGCCGTGAAATTGAAATTGAGCTGCCGCTGGATATGGAAGCCGGCGAATGCTCGGTAGGACAGCAGCAGATGACGGAAATCGTCCGTAACCTTCTGCTGGATGCCAAGGTTGTTATTATGGACGAGCCTACGGCGGCGCTGACCGAAAGAGAGACAGAAAAGCTCTTTGAGGTTATGCGCTCCCTGAAAAAACGCGGTGTAGCAATGGTTTATATTTCGCACCGTATGGAAGAGGTTACACAGAACTGCGACACGATTACCGTTATGCGTGACGGCGTATCCGTTGCAACCAAGCCTGTTAAGGAATACAGCATGGAGCAGATTGTCCGCGATATGGTAGGACGCTCCATTACGGAATTTTATCCCGACCGCCGCAATAAGCCGGGCGAGGTGCTGCTGGAGGTTAAGCACTTTGAACAGCCGGGAGTTTTCCATGATATTAACTTTAACCTGCGCAAGGGCGAGATTTTGGGCTTTGCCGGCCTTATGGGCAGCGGCCGTACCGAAATCATGCGCGCCGTTTTCGGCGTTGATCCTCATGCAGGCGGCGAGCTGGTTTTCAAGGGCGAGCCTTTGAAGATTACCAAGCCTGAGGATGCTATTAAGGCAGGATTGGGCTTCGTAACCGAAAACCGCAAAACCGAGGGCCTGATTCTGGACTTCTCCATTTTGCGCAACATTGCTCTGCCGAGTGTTGACAGCTTTGCCAAAAGCGGTGTCATCAATTTTAATGTTCTTAATAATTTTGCCGATAAAATGGCAAAAAAGCTGGGCGTAAAGACCAGCAGCCTGGACCTTGAGGCTGGTGCGTTGTCCGGCGGTAACCAGCAGAAGGTGGTTATTGCCAAATGGGTTGGCAGGCACCCGGAGGTCATTATTATGGATGAGCCTACCCGTGGTATCGACGTAGGTGCAAAACGCGATATATATGAGCTGATGAACGAGCTTACTGCAAGTGGCGTTTCGATTATTATGGTTTCTTCGGAGCTGCCGGAGGTATTGGGCATGAGCGACCGCATCGTCGTCGTTCACGAAGGCCGCATTGCCGGCGAGCTGCTGCACGATGAAGCAGACCAGGAAAAAATTATGACACTTGCAACGGGAGGGCAATAAAAATAATGGATGTAAAAGCAATCTTGAAAAAATCCGGTTCCATAATCGGACTTGTTGTGTTGTTTGTGGTTATTTCCTGCCTCAACAGCAGCTTTATCGACCCCAGCAACCTGAAAAACCTGCTGCGTCAGGTTTCTATCAATGCCTTAATTTCCTTTGGCATGACCTTTGTTATCTTAACCGGCGGTATTGATTTGTCCGTCGGCAGTATTCTGGCGCTTTCCAGTGCACTCATGGGCAGCTTTATCAAGGGCGGTATGGATCCTGTATTCGGTATCGTGCTGGCCTGCCTCATCGGTGCTGCACTGGGCAGTGTCAACGGCCTGGTAATTACCTACGGCAAGGTGGCGCCCTTTATCGCAACCCTGGCTACTATGACCATTTTCCGTGGTCTGACTTTGGTATATACCAACGGCAACCCTATCAGCAGCCTGTCCGAGGATGACCGCTTCCTTGAATTCGGCCAGGGCTATGTTGCCGGTCTGCCGGTTCCTGCCATTATGATGCTTATTATGTTTTTCATTTTGTGGTTCATCCTGCACAAAACTCCGCTGGGACGCAAAACCTATGCTGTCGGCGGTAATGAGAAGGTTTCCTTCATTGCAGGTATCAAAATCAACCGCATTAAAATATTTGCTTATACCGTAACAGGTTTCCTTTGCGGTATGGCAGGCGCTATTCTTACCAGCCGTCTGAACAGTGCTCAGCCTACTGCCGGTACCGGCTATGAGCTGGATGCTATCGCAGCTGTAGTATTGGGCGGCACCAGTCTTTCCGGCGGTAAGGGCCGCATCTTCGGTACCATTATCGGTGCGCTGATTATCGGCACTCTGAACAATGGTCTGAATATCTTAAACGTATCCAGCTTTTACCAACAAGTTGTCAAAGGTATTGTAATTTTGCTGGCTGTGCTGATGGACAGAAAGAAAAACTAAGCGTGATGCGGACGTAAAGCACCATCCAGTGCTTTTCAGCCGCAGCCTGCTTAATTCAAGTTTTTGTCCGCATAGTAATTTCTAATTCCGGGAGGTATTTTCTCACATGAAAAAAATTTTATTGGTATTAACCTGCATTGTAGCAATGGCTATGATGATTGTCGGCTGCGGCGGCAGCGACAAGAAGGATGCTGCAAAAGGCAACGATAAGAAAATCACCGTTGGCTTTTCCGTATCCACTCAAAACAATCCGTTCTTCGTTTCCCTGGCTAAAGGCGTAGAAGCTAAGGCTAAGGAGCTGGGCGTAACCGTAAAGGTTGTTGACGCTCAGAACGATCCTGCAAAGCAGGCTAATGATATTGCTGACCTGCTGCAGCAAAACATCAGCGTTCTGCTGGTTAACCCTGTTGACTCTGATGCAATTTCTACATCCGTAAAGGCTGCCAACAAGGCTAACATCCCTGTTATCTGCCTCGACCGCAGTGCTAACCAGGGTGATGTAGCATGCCTGGTTGCTTCCGATAACGTAAAGGGCGGCGAAATGGCTGCTGATTACATTATCAAAAAGCTGGGCGAAAAGGTTAAGGTTGCTGAGCTGGAGGGTATCCCCGGTGCCAGCGCTTCCCGTGAACGCGGCGAAGGCTTCCACAAGCTGGCTGACAGCAAGCTGACCGTTGTTGCTAAACAGACTGCTGAATTTGACCGCAGCAAGGGCCTGACTGTAGCAGAAAACATGCTGCAGGCTAACCCGGACATCAAAGCTATTTTTGCTCAGAACGACGAAATGGCTTTGGGTGCAATCGAAGCTGCTAAGAGTGCCGGCAAGCAAATCTTCATCGTTGGCTTTGACGGTACTGCTGACGGCGTAAAGGCTGTAGAAAGCGGCGCTATGAGCGCTACTATCGCTCAACAGCCGGAAATCATGGGCCAGCAAGGTCTGGAAGTAGCTGTTAAGGCTGCTAAAGGCGAAAAAGTAGAAGCTAAGATTTCTGCTCCGCTGAAGCTCATCGAAAAGAAATAATAGCCGCTTAATTTATATTAACCTGACAACTTGAAGCAATAATGCCTCTGCGCGTTCGCGTGGGGGCATTTTGTTATGTTGAAAGCTGATACATTTTTGTGAGTGGTATTTACAAAATTATTTGCTGCACTTGACAAACAGCGCTGCATTTTATATACTAACAGTTAAGCTAAGAAGAAGAGTAGTAATCTGCAAACTCAGCGAGCCGTGACAGTGTAAGGCGGCAAAGGCGGATGAAGGCGCTTTGGAGCTGTAATAGTATATTGATTGAGGCGGGCTGCAGTTATTGCAGTCAAGCAGGGTGGAACCGCGGAGTTTGAGCTGTATGCACTCCGTCCCTGTAACATTTAAGTTACGGGGACGCGGGTGCTTTTTGTTTTTCGGACAAAGCTCTGCCATTGCCGTCTTTGTAACAAATATAGGAGGTAAAACATGGATTTTCAGACAATTATTTTGAAGCTGCAAAAATTCTGGGCAGGCCAAAACTGCATTATGGCACAGCCCTATGACATCGAAAAAGGCGCAGGCACAATGAACCCGTCTACCTTTTTACGCGTACTCGGACCTGAGCCCTGGCGTGTGGCTTATGTAGAGCCTTCCCGTCGTCCGGCAGACGGCCGTTACGGTGATAACCCGAACCGTCTGTTCCAACATCATCAGTTCCAGGTTATTGTAAAGCCCTCTCCTGAAAACATTCAGGAGCTGTACCTGCAGAGCCTGGCTGAGCTCGGCATTCATCAGGAGGAGCATGATATCCGCTTTGTAGAGGATAACTGGGAATCTCCGACTCTGGGCGCTTGGGGCCTTGGCTGGGAGGTTTGGCTGGATGGTATGGAAATCACCCAGTTCACCTACTTCCAACAGGTGGGCAGCATCGACGTTAAGCCTGTAACCGTTGAAATCACGTACGGTCTGGAGCGTCTGGCTATGTACATCCAGGGTGTAGAAAACGTATTCGATATCCAATGGGTTGGCGACATCACCTACGGTGACGTTTTCCACACCAACGAGGTAGAGCAATCCTTCTACAACTTCCAGGTAGCAGACACCGCGCTGCTGTTTGACCTGTTCGACAAATATGAAGCAGAAGCTAGGCGTGTTATCGAGCTTGGTTATATCCGTCCTGCTTATGATTACGTTCTGAAATGCTCCCATGCATTCAACCTGCTGGATTCCCGCGGAGCAATCAGCGTAAGTGAACGTACTGCCTACATCGGCCGTGTACGTGCGATGGCCCGCCTGTGTGCAAAGGCTTATGTAGCACAACGTGAAGAAATGGGCTTCCCGCTGCTCAAGAAAGGGGAGAATAAATAATGGAAAAATTACTTTTTGAAATCGGTACAGAAGAGATTCCTGCGAAATTTATGCCTGCCATTCTGGCACAATTAAAGGATTTGGCAGAAAAGAAAATGACTGAGCTGCGTATTCCCTTCGAAGCAGTTAAAACCTATGGCACTCCCCGTCGTATGACCTTCATTGCCAGCGGCGTTGCCGAGGCTCAGGAGGACAGCACTGTTGAGGCTAAAGGTCCTTCCGCAAAAATCGCTTTCGTAAGCGGCGCTCCCTCTAAAGCAGCTATCGGCTTTGCTCGCGGCCAAGGCGTTGACGTAAAAGAGCTCGTTGTTCGCGATGATTATGTATATGCTGTTAAGCATCTGGCAGGCCAACCGGTTAAGGATTTGCTGCCGGGCCTGCTGAGTGATATCCTCACCAGCCTGAACTTCCCTAAAAACATGCGTTGGGCAGATCATGAATTCAAATTCGTCCGTCCGATTCGTTGGCTGGTTGCTCTGTTCGGCGATGAAGTTATCCCTGTTGAAATTACCGGTGTAAAATCCGGCAAATTCAGCCGCGGGCACCGCTTCCTGCGTCCTTCCGCTCTGGATAACGCTAAAGCTCATGAGTCCATCGGCGATGCTGCAAAGGCTTTGTTCGACACTGTAAAGAGTAAGGCTAAGAACGCAGTAGCTTCCGCTGCTATCGGCACCATCGGTGCTGTAGAAATTCCAGATGCTGATTCCTATGAAAAGGTTATGTATGACAACTACGTAATGGTTGACCAGGACGCTCGCCGTGAGCTGATTCGTCAACAGGTTACCGATCTGGCAATTGCCGAAGGCGGTCATGCAGAAATCAACGAGGACCTGCTGGAGGAAGTAAACTATCTGGTAGAATGGCCGACTGCTCTGTGCGGCAAATTCGAAGAGAAATTTCTTGCTCTGCCGAAGGAATGTATCATCACCCCGATGCGCGAGCATCAGCGTTACTTCCCGGTTCTGGCAGAGGACGGCTCCCTGCTGAACAAGTTCATCACCGTCCGCAACGGCGGCAAGGAGCATCTGGAAATTGTTGCTCACGGTAACGAGCGTGTACTGCGTGCACGTCTGAGCGACGCTGAATTCTTCTTCAACGAAGACAGAAAACAAACTCTGGCTGACCGTCTGGAAAAACTCAAAACCGTTTCCTTCCAGGAAGGCCTGGGCAATATGAACGATAAGAGCAAACGTCTGGTACAGGCTGTTGATATGCTGGCTATGGCTATCAATGCCAAGGTTGATAAAGAAAAGCTGGAGCGCACCGCTCTGCTGTGCAAATGCGACCTGGTAACCGGCATGGTTATCGAATTCACCGAGCTGCAGGGCGTTATGGGCCGTGAATATGCTAAGCTCGACGGTGAAGCTCCCGAGGTTGCACTGGGTATTTACGAGCATTATCTGCCGCGCTTTGCCGGTGACGAGCTGCCGACTACCGATATCGGCCGTCTGACCGGTATTGCCGATAAGCTGGACAACATCTGCGCTACCTTCAGCCGCGGTCTGGCTCCGACCGGCTCTCAGGATCCGTACGCACTGCGCCGTCAGGCTCTGGGCATCATCAACATTTTACTGGACGGCAACTACCATGTATCCCTGTACAAGGTTATCGCCGGCGCTCTGTACCTGCTGAACATTCCGGCAGAGGACACCAAAAAGCTCGTACCGCAGATTGCTGAGTTCATGAAACAGCGCCTGCGCAATATGCTGATGGATCAGGGCATCCGTTATGACGTAGTTGACGCAGTTCTGGCTGACCAGATGAACGACGATTTCACCGATCTTGTTGCCCGCGCTAAGGCTCTGAACAGCTTTGTTGCTTCCGCAGAGGCTCCGGCATTGATTCAGGCTGCAACCCGTGTTGCTAACCTGTGCAAGAAGATTGAAGAGGAATCCGCTATCAACCCGCAGCTCTTTGCAGTTGAAGCTGAAGGCGCTCTGCACAATGCTGCTATGGCTGCCAGCAAGGAAGTGCTGGTTGCAGCAACCAAGTATGACTATGCTGCAGTTATGGCTGAAGCAGTTAAGCTGGTTGACCCGATCAACAAATTCTTCGAAGACGTTATGGTTATGGACGAGGACGTTCGCGTGAAGAACAACCGTCTGGCACTCTTGGCAGCAGTTAAGGATATTACCCATGCTGTAGGTGACCTGAGCGTTATCGTACAATAATAAAAACTAAGGAGATTAGTCTAATGGAACAATTTAATGCAGAAGCAAAAGCACTTGTAGAAATGCAGAACGAATACGTTTTGCTCACCAGCAAAAACCCCAGCGAAATGTGCCACGATGATTTCATCCGCGCAGAAGAGCTGAACGTACAGATTAAGGACGCAACCAAGGTTATGGCTGCGTTGGCAATCGAATTTGCTGGCTACAAAAAAGACGAAAAGGGCCTGTGGGTAGAAAAATAATTCTCCCGCTGTGCTTTTTAACAGCCTTTGGGGCTTAAGACCATAGGCCTCGCGTGATTGTTTTTGTAATTTAACCGGTCTCGGATATGCTATTACATATAGCTGTCTGAGGCCGGTTTTGTTTTTTAGCTTTTTGAGTAATAAAAAAGTATCGGAGCCCCTGACCGTTATCGGTCGGGACTCCGACACTGAGAAAAGAATTGTTTTATGAATGTAAGGCGACAGATGTTACAGCTTTGCCGTCCACAATCCGTGCAGATTGCAATAAGCATAAGCGGCGAGCGGAGCTGCACCCTCGGCAAGAGCGAAAACAGCCTCCGGCTTGTCACCGGGCTTTAAGATATAGCGCTGACCGCCATGAGTTGTCTGCAGATAAATCCATTGGATGTAGTGCTTTTCAATCATGGGATGTTCCACGCTGCCTACAGCTACACGAACCGTGCTGCCATCAACAGTAATAACCGGCACATGCTTTTCCTGTGCTGCGTCCTCGGTGTTGGCAATAAGCTCCTGCATTGGCTTACCGCAGCAGACAAGCTCACCGCCGCCGTCCTGAATCAGGCCGACGATATTACCGCAAATACTGCATTTCAAAAATTTTACTGTCATTGTGCATCGCTCCTTTCGCAAAATAAAACCTTTATAGACCCGGAAACTCAATGTCCCTAACTTAATTATAGCTTATGTTATATGCAAAGTATATAGCTTTACAGAAAATGTTGCACACTTCTCACAATTACAGGAAAGATGCAAATTGATATTTTGGCGTTATGTAGGCTGCGGAATTGATGTAAAGCATTATCTTAGCGTGCTGCTGTTTCTTTGTAGGCTGTTTTTGTGATATAATTAGATATATATACAATAAAATCGAAAAGGTCAGGTGGAAATATATGAAGCAGATAATTCCCGTAAAACAGGGGGATAATATTACGTTAACTGTCAACGGTCTCGGCAGCAGCGGCGAGGGCGTAGGCAAGTATGAAGGCTTTACAGTCTTTGTCAAAGGCGCGCTGCCGGAGGAAGAGGTGCGCGTAACTATTACGCTGGTGAAGAAAAGCTATGCAGTTGGTGCGCTGGAGAAGATTGTCAAAGCATCTGCCGAGCGTGTGGAGCCTGCGTGTCCGGTGTATAAGGAATGCGGCGGCTGTCAGCTGCAGCATTTGAGCTACAAGGGACAGCTGGAATGCAAGCGTCAGCAGGTGCAGGATGCGCTCACCAGAATCGGACATCTTAATTTAGAGGTATTACCGGTGTTGGGGGCGGCGGAGCCGTGGAGCTACCGCAATAAGATGCAGTTTCCCGCGGCAGCGGATGCCGAAGGCGTGCTGCATATAGGCTGTTATGCAACGGCAACGCACAGCGTTGTAGATACGGATGCCTGCATGATTTCCAAAGAGGCGAACAATGCGATTATGAAAACTGTGCGTACCTGGATGCAGCATTATAACATCAGCGCTTATGATGAAAAGACAGGCAAGGGACTCGTGCGCCATATTATGGGACGCGTGGGTGTGCATAGCGGCGAGGTGATGGCGGTTATTATTACCTCCGGCTATGACATTCCGCATCGTGGTGTGCTTATTGAATGGCTGAAACGCTATGTTCCGGGACTTGTGAGCGTAGTGCAGAATATCAACAAAAAACAGACGAACGTGGTCATGGGCAGCAAAACCCGTGTGCTGTACGGACCGGAATCGATTAAGGATAGCCTGGGAAGCTTGAGCTTTCATATTTCTGCACAGGCCTTCTTCCAGGTGAACAGCGAGCAGGCTGAAAAGCTGTATAACAAAGCGTTGGAGTTTGCGGCGCTGAGCGGTAAGGAAACCGTGGTGGACGTTTACTGTGGTACCGGTACAATCTCCCTGTATCTTGCGCGCCATGCCAAACAGGTTTATGGTATTGAGATTGTGGCTCCTGCGATTGAAAACGCGAAGAAGAACGCTGAAGAAAATAAATGCGCTAATGCGGAATTTATCTGCGGTGATGCGGCGGTAGAGTTGCCGAAGCTGTTGGCCGGCGGCGTACGTCCGGACGTTGTGGTGGTGGATCCTCCGCGTGCGGGCTGCGAGCAGAAGGTGCTGGCTGCGATTGCTGAGGTGCAGCCTGAGCGCGTTGTCTATGTGTCCTGCAACCCTGCGTCCTTGGCGCGTGATTTGGCGTTTATGGAGCAGCATGGGTATAAGGCGATCGTGGCACAGCCGGTAGATATGTTCCCGATGACGAGCCATGTGGAAACTGTGGTGCTGCTAAACCGCATGAATACGGCATTTTAAGGGTTTCGGAAGGGTGAAAAACTGTAATTTGTGGCCCTCGTGTGGCCGAAAATTTTAGATGGCCACAATTTAATAGCAAAAAACAAAGCGCTCAGACAACAATCATTTGCTGTCTGGGCGCCGTTTTTGCTATTTATGGACCGCCTTTTCAAAGATTTCTACTGATTGATTTCTCAGGTAGTCAGTATTGTGGGTATATGTATTAAGCGTTGTTTCTATGTTGCAGTGTCCTAAACGCTCCTGCACGTCCTTTATATTGGCACCATTCTCAATAAGCGTTGTAGCATGTGTGTGCCTCAGTGAATGGTAGTTGAAATTTATCTTCAGCTCATAGTGGATTGCACGGCTGCAATACTTCATGCTGTCCATACTCAGCAGCTGGCCGTTCTCCCTTACGTTTATCATATCCACGGATTCAAGAGGGCAGGGCACTCCGGCTTCAATTTCTATGAGCCGGTAAATGGTATCGCCTTTTTCGTCCTGCTCCGGCTTTTTGTAGATTTTTGTGTAGTATTCGTCATAGAAGGCTTTGTTGGCCATTTGCCGGTCATAAGCTTTTTTCAATGCAGCACAAAGTGTATCACCGATATTTATAATACGGTTTGACTTGAAAGTTTTGGTGCTGTTGAAATACCAGGCGCTTTTCTCTTCCTTCTTGCCCTTCTTCTTCAGGACTTCCCTTACATCTGCGCCACAGTTGCGCTTAAGCAAAGCCTTGCTGATGCTTATGGTCTGATTATCAAAATCGACATCGTTCCAAGTAAGACCGAAGCATTCGGAAATTCTTACGCCGGTGTAGTAGCCGATCATAAGCGGAATATAAAAATTAGAGCCTTCCGGAAAGCGCTCTATAATCTGCGTAAACTGCTCCGGTGTTATGATGTACCGGGTTTCCTTCTTGGCTGCCGTATCTTTGGGGATTCTTACGTTATTGCATGGATTATACTGGATGTACTTCAACGGCTCAATAGCATAATCCAGCGCTGCAGAGAGCGTGGAGAATATACCGACGATGCTTGCCCTGCTGAGACCACGCAGTTTCAGAGAATTTACGAATTCTTGAACGGCGGAAGGGGTGAGGGATTTTAACCGGTACATTCCTAGGCTGGGCTTCAGGTGATTTTCGATAGTATAAAGATAGCCAAGCTGGGTATTATATTTTAGGTTCATTTTGCAGTAAGTATCAATCCAACTGTCCAGATAATCCGCAACGGAAATGCTGGAAAGATTGAAAGTCTGACCGCTTTCGTTGTATTCTGCCAGCGCCCTGGTTCCGGCTTCCACGGCTTCCTTTTTCGTTTTAAAGCCGGATTTGGAAACACGCTTACGCTTGCCGTCGACGGAAGCAGTTTCGAAACGGTACTGCCATTTATCGCCGCGTTTTGTTACGTTTAATGTTGACATAAAAAATCAGCTCCTTTCATTTTACGAGCAGAGCTGATATAATAAAAAAGTAATCAGCTCTTGGTGGTTCGGGGGTTGATGACGTTGAGCGTGCTGGTAACACGTTCTTGCAGGTCCCTCGGTGCTGGTAACACCGGGGGATTTTCTTATTTGCCGGCAATTTGCTGATGGTCATTCAAACTGACTATATTGTTATAGCAAAAAATATATGGTATGATATATCCAGAGGTGACATCATGGAAACACTCACTATAATCATTATCTTAATTGCTAATACTGTAATCAGTTTTTTTATAGCTGGATGGGTGTGCTCTTTGCATGTAAGACAGATTATGGAATACTACTATACAGATAAAAAGCAAAATGAAAAGCGGTTACTTATAATGGAACGACTGATTAGAAGCAAGATGCTTTAAATGTCCTACCAAATGCAGTCATGTTGAAAAAGTATTTCTTCAATGCTAACTTGCTATATAATTCCGGGTTGTTCAAAACTTCTTGCTGGCAAGAATAATAAAAACTGTTATTCTCGTATATTGAGTAGTCAAGATATTCCGCTCCGCTAAACACCTTGTCACATTCTATGATATTAAGCCTAGCCAAATTGCTTATTGATAAACAGTTGGCATGGGAATAATGTTGAACTTTTGCTGACAAGTGAACACCTTCGGCCATTGGGTGGATGATACCCGGCTTTTGCTTATATTCAAGATTGTAATCGACTAATGAACCATAACTGTCGAGATTGGTCAGTAAAACTGCATCGTTTGAATTCATCTGTTTGATGCATTCCACGAATGCGGGATGAACTGTGTCAGCTTTAGAATTATCGCAAGCATTAGCTATCAATTTGGCAAACATGTCCCTAAGAACTGATTCGCCAATGTAGTATTTTGAAGCTTCTATTGCAGGACCAACTAAATTAAGTTTAGGCTGCCGAAGGTTTTCTTCCGGAATTTTATTCAAATTGCTGATGATAGATTTCTTATAAGATTCTAATTCCGCTTCTTTTTGAATTCTGCTTTCAGCAGCCTTATATCCGAAGTGAGAGAACCAAAAATCTTCTAATGTTTTAAATGGACCATCGAAAATTTTCGCGGCAATCGCTCCGCCTGCTGCTGTTAATATTTCGGTAGCTATTGGATCCATAATTATTACACCTTCTTTTTATTATCTAATTTTTTTGCTGGCGGTCTTTTTTATTTTTTAGGTTTATCGAGCTGCTTAATACTTTCGCTTGGCGTAGGCAATTTCTCTGGCATTATGCCGCCGAGTTCTTCAATAGTTTTGCGAACGGTACGACCGACTTCGTAATGCACTTTGTTGGCAGCTTCTTTGCTACTGATATTCTCACGGCGCAGTTTGTCTTCTGCCTGCGTAATGCGGAACAGGTTCGCACCGAGTTCCACACTGCCCATGTGGTCTAAAATCTCTTGATTAGGTTTAAGCTTCTTGCGACGTTTTATATCGCCAGCGGTTTCACCGCCATAAAGTCCCATGTAACCGCTATTTTGGAATTTGGCGAAGTCAAGGTTCGTTTTTACGCCTGCGGCAAAGGCTGCATCAGCGAGAGCAACGTTATGCTGTTTGATATTATTTCGTGCTTCAATGCGAGCGTCTATTTCCTTGTTGAAAGCCTCTGCTGCTTCAAGGTCATGGATATGGTCCGCACCGAGTTGCGCGAGCCACTGCTTGAATGGTTCGGCTTTAGGCGAGGGGATAGATTGGATAATACGCAGAATACCTTCTGTATTTGCGGTGTCAGTGAGACGCATTTTCCCGTCTTCTGCAAGCAATTTCAACCTGTGACAATTTGTCACGGTTTCATTACCTTCTGCTTTCATTCTTTGCTTTAGCTTGCGCCAATAAGCTGATTTATCCGCGCTGTCGGTCAATGCACCGACAACATCGACAACAGAAAAGAACCATTCTCCGGCTTCATCGTTCCAAATGGAGCGAATCTGCGCACTCTGAAATAATTTTATATCTTTCATTTTCATTCCTCGCTTTCAAAATCTATTATCCTAAACTCTCCACCGTCAGCCTTCCGCTGGCGGTATTTTTTTATGCCTAACGTCTTTGGTAAAAAAGGCTGTTTTTACCAAGTTCTTTCTTACTTCTTCAGCACTTCCAGCCCCATCGGCACGCCTACCATGTCAGCAAGGCGGTGGATGGAAGTTTCCGGGTACTGCTGCAGCAGCTCATCCGGCAGGAGCAGTTCCACGGCGAAGGTGTTGGCCTGCCGTTCTATTTTCTCTATGCTGAAAAGGGTGTGGGCTTTGAGGAATGGCGTCGACACGCCTTTATGTAAAACACTGTGCCCAAGCTCATGGGCGCAGGTGTATGCTTGCAATTCTTCGGATATGTTCTGGTTAATGATGATAAACTTGGAACGCTTATAAGTAGTGAAGTAGCCCCATGTGCTGCCAAGCTCTGCGTACATGACGATGATGTTCAGCAGCTGCGCCAGCTCATAGGGGTTATTTGTTTTGTGCTTATGTGTAAGCTGCTTCACAGCAGCCTTGATATCCATGATATTATTCCTCTTCGTGGCGATATTTTTTAGGAGTGTATTTTTCTTTGGCGATTTTCTTTGCCAGTCGCATGGTAGCCTGCAGGCTTGCTTTCAGTAGTTCTCTGTCTTCATCGTCTTCAACGGTACCACCCATGGCAGCCATTGCGTTTTTGCTGTCGAGGTCGGCAAGCATTTTTTCGAGGTCGGCGGCGATTTGGCGTTCATCGCGGGGGGTGAGGGGGACGGATTGGTCTAACAGTGTATTCATATCAACGTTGAAGAAATCAGCTAGTAATTCCAAGACTTCATATTTTGGTTCTCGATTGCCAGACTCATACATGCCTATTGCGCTTCGCGTAAGACCTGTTAATTTAGCTAATTCACCTTGTGTTAATCCCTTCTTTAGTCTGAGTGTTTTAAGCATTGTGTTAAATGGCATGATAAAGCTCCTTTCTAGTAATTACCTAAATAATATCACGTAACGTGAATAATAGCAAGGGAAAAACTAGAAAAATGTCACGAAACGTGTTGACATAAAGAGAATGAAGTGGTATTATAAATTTAGTCACAAAACGTGACAGAAAAAAGGAGGTGATAAAATGAACGATGCTAAAACTATTGGAGAACGTCTTTTGAAATTGCGTCTTTCTGAAAAGAAAACGCAAAAAGAAGTGACTGAAGCCATTGGAATTAGCGTTTCAGCGTTAACTATGTACGAAACAGGGAATAGAATTCCTAGAGATGAAATCAAGGTTAAGCTGGCACATTATTATTCTACAAGTGTAGAACGTCTTTTTTATGCCTAATTGTGACACGTATTGTGACAAAAAGGGGGCGCGAAATGAATAACTTACAAATTTTTAAAAGTCCTGACTTTGGGCAGGTTCGTACCATTCAGCAAAATGGGGAGCCGTGGTTTATCGGCAAGGACGTGGCAGAGATTTTAGGATACAAAAAGCCTGAAAATGCTATTGCTGTTCATGTTGATGATGAAGATAAAACCACTACCCTAATTCAGGGGACTGGTTCTAATTATAAAAGTAATGCTGTTATCATCAACGAAAGCGGTCTTTACTCTCTCATCCTCTCCAGCAAGATGCCCAAAGCAAAGGAATTCAAGCGCTGGGTGACAAGCGAAGTCATTCCGGCAATCAGAAAGACCGGCGGTTACATCGCAGGCAGTGAGAACATGACGGACGCAGAGATTATGGCGAAGGCTGTGCTGGTAGCTCAAAGCACTATCCGGCAGCGTGACCAGCGCATTAAGGAGCTGGAAAACGATGTGGCAGCGGCGAAGCCGAAGGTGCTGTTTGCGGATGCGGTGAGCGCGTCGGACAGTACGATTCTCATCGGTGACCTTGCAAAGATTCTGAAGCAGAACGGCCATCCGATTGGTCAGAAGCGCTTGTTCTGCTGGATGCGTGAGCAAGGATACCTGATTAAGCGTGCCGGAGCAGATTACAACAGCCCCACGCAAAGAGCAATGGAGCTGGGCTTGTTCAAGATTAAAGAAACGGCTATTTCCCACAGTGACGGCCATGTTAGCGTGAGCAAAACAACCAAGGTTACCGGCAAAGGCCAGCAGTACTTTATCAACAAGTTTTGCGGGGCGTGATGGTGATGGGAGAAAAGAAAATAACCGTGTGCCCGTTTTGCGGACGCACGGCGATAAGCGGGACCATTAACCTAGAACAAGCATTCAAAAAGCTCTGGCTGTGTTGCCTGAGTGTAAATGTATTAAGCATTATAGCTGTCATGGTTTCTTGGGCTTTAATTGGAGTACAAGAAGCTTCCATAGTGGCTGGTGCCAATATGATGATGATTTCTGCAAGCTATTTCTGGTTTCGTTGGTTGCTGAAACGTAATGCTTGAAGAAATCAGAATTAAAGTCAGTTGAAAATAGCTTTGCATCAAGATCGTTCCATTTGTTATAAAGTTCTGCTTCATCTGGAAGCTCTTCATAGTAAAGCAGTTTGTTGTTTTCCCACCACGGATTAACTTTAACCGGTAAACAAAAAGAATCGTCTTTTAGCATATCCTTGGTCTGCAAAACTCCGTCATTAAATTCGTTGAACAGCATTTTCAACATGGCGGATTTTCGCTTTTGGGATTTTTTGACATCGTTGATGTAGGTTGTGGCTTGAGCTAAAAGCCAGCCTAAAATCACACAAAATATTTCCATTATTTCACCTCCTGTATGTAGCTTAATTATAGCATGGAAATCAAGCAACTGCCGGGAGCGTGAGAGAGAAAGGAGATGAGATTATGGCAAGTATTGAGCTTTTGACTGTTGCGGAAGTAAGCAAGCTTCTGAAATGCAATGTTGATTACGTTTACAAGCTCAAGAAATCCGGTCTGCTGAGATTCATGAAGCTTGGCAACCTTAAATGTCGTCGCGAATCTTTGGAAGAGTTCCTCAGCACATATGACGGCAAGGATGTTACTGATCCGTTTAACGTGAAGGAGTTGTAGATATGAAAAAAGTATTGTTCATTCTGCTGGCAGCCTGCTGCGTTTGGGCTGCATGGGATGCAACACGCCCGGTTGATAATTATGTTGTCAAGACCGTTGCCGGAGAAGGCGATACGCTCTGGCATTTGGTGGGTGACACCATGCAGCGCGAAGGAGACCGCAGAGATATTCGCGAGGTCATCTTTTATACAAAGAAAATCAGCAACTTGAAGGGTGACCTTCAGCCGGGGGACATCGTGCTGATTCCCATTGAGGTGCGCAGATGAACGAAAGAGATTATGACGGCCTGACAATGGACTACTTCCAAAATCAGCTGCTTGCAAAAGGCATCACCAAAGAAATGTTTAACATGGATCAGTTCGCCGGCCTTACCACCCGGGAGCTGCAGAACATCGTGAACAACGTAAGTTTAAAGGAGGCATAGCATGAAACTGTTTGATATAGACGAAAGGCTGGCGGCCTGCGTCAAATTGGACGAAAGCCGCGTTGTAGATACCGAAAGCGGTGAAATCATCGACCTTGAAGCAATCGCAGCTCTGGAAATGGAGCGCGACAAGAAGATTGAGAACCTGGGCTGCTGGTATAAAAACCTGTTAGCGGAGGCAGAAGCTTTGAAAGCGCAGAAGAACGCTTTTGCAGAACGTGAAAAGGCTAAGAAGGCCAAGGCGGAAAGCCTTAGAGGCTTTTTGAGCCGCTATCTGAACGGCAAAAAGTTTGAAAGTGCGAAGGTGGCCATGAGCTTCCGTAAAAGTGAAGCGGTAGAGTTTGACGCAAAGTGCATCGGCGATGTTCCGGAAGAATTCCTGAAATTCAAAGATCCGGAGCTGGACAAGGTTGCAGTCAAAAAGGCTATCAAAGCCGGTGAAACTGTACCGGGCTGCGAGCTGGTAGCGCGCCAGAACCTGCAGATTAAATAAGGCGGCCTATTATGGATAACATGAAATTTTATAGTCAGCTTGCTGCTCCGCCTGCCGAAGCTATCAAGCCTATCCAGGGCGGCAACTTAAAAGGCAAAAGCGACATTAATCCGCAGTGGAAGATTGAAGCTATGACTTCGGTTTTCGGTCCGTGCGGTATTGGCTGGAAGTTTAACATCGACGATGAAAAGACGTTCCAGTGCGGCGACGGACAGGTTTTATTGTTCCTGACTGTTGCACTTATGTATCACGATGGAGAAGGCTGGAGTGAACCGGTTTACGGCTGCGGCGGTGACTTCATCGTAGAGAAAAACAAAAACGGGCTTGTTCCTAATGACGAAGCCTATAAAATGTGCCTTACCGACGCGCTGGGCAACGCTATGAAGTGCATTGGCGTTGCGGCTGATGTGTATCGTGGCTTGTGGGACAGCAAGTATGGTGAAAGCCATAGAACCGAGCCACAGGCTCCCCGCCAGACGAAGGCTGCAGTGAAGCATACCGACAAGGTGAGCAGCTATCAGCTGGCGCAGCTGCAGACGATGGCAAAGCAGAAGGGCGTTGATGTGGCAGGCATCGCGCAAAGCCTGCAGCTCAATAACTTGCAGGATATAACGGCAGCACAATGGGCGCAATGCATGAACAGCCTAAGAAAGCGGGCGGACGCATGAGAAAAAGTATATTGCAGGACAGAAAAGAATGCTTCTGCTGCGGTACTACATTGAACCTGGAACGCCACCATGTAATCCATGGTACGGCGGGGCGCAAGATAGCAGACCGCTTAGGCCTTACTATCTGGCTGTGCGCTGAGCATCATCGGGGGGCGTATAGCCCCCACCAGCGCCGTGACGTAGACCTGCGGTACAAGCGGTTCGCACAATCGTGCTATATGGACCGGTACGGCACCAAAAGCGGTTATGCTTTGTGGATGGCGGAAGTCGGCAAGAACTATTTGTAAGGGGGTGAAGATTTGAAAAGTCAAGATTATTCTAAAATCAGAACCTATTATCACGGAGCTTTGAGCTTTACTTACCGTTGCTCTTACTGCATGCACAGCAACGACGGCACGCCGGGAAAAATCTGCAAGGGATGCGGCAGAATTTTACTTGAAAAGAGCAACAAAGATGAAAGCACAGATTAAACATATAGCTGACGTGGCCTGTATGGGCTCTACAATAGAGTTTACGGTGGTGCTTGATGTTTGTATAGGCAGGATGTTTTTGAAGTCCTGAACGCGATGCAGGGTGACAAGAAGCCATATACGATAACCATTGACCGCCAGAAGCGTAAGCGTAGCCTGAACGCCAATAACTACATGTGGCAGCTGTGCCAGAAGATAGGCGAAAAGATTGGTGCTACCAAGGAAACGGTATATCGCAAAAACATCCGCGAGGTTGGCAGCTTTGAAACAGTGGAGCTTATCAGCGCGGGTGCGGCACGGTTTATCCGCAGCTGGGAGGCTAACGGCCTTGGCTGGGTAGCGGAGCCGATAAGTGAACGCGGCGGTTATATGACTGTGATTGCCTACTATGGCAGCAGCTCATACGATACCGCCGAAATGTCCAGGCTGGTTAAAGCTGTGGTGGAGGAAGCAAAGGCCTTGGGCATTGAAACTATGACACCTTTAGAACTTGACCGCCTGAAAGCGGCATGGAAAGGGAGCTGATAAAGTGGCGGACGTGAAATGGATAAAGATTGCTGTTGATATGTTCGACAACCGCAAGATTAAACAGATTGGCAGCATGCCGGAGGGTGACAGCCTTCTGCTGATGTGGGTGCAGCTGCTCTGCCTTGCCGGTAATGTCAACGATGGCGGCTTTATCTATCTGACAAAGGAAATCCCGTATACGGACGAAATGCTGGCCACGCAGTTTAACAAGCCTATTTCGACTGTAAGGCTTGCGCTGAAGACCTTTGAACAGTTCGGCATGATAGAAATCATCAACAACATGATTTTCCTGTCAAGCTGGGAGAAGTACCAGAGCACAGACAGGCTGACAGAAATCAGAGAGCAGACGCGGGCAAGGGTTGCGAAGCACCGGGAAAAGCAAAAGCTGCTTGCAGCGGGACAGCTTGACGGTGAAAGTAACGTTACATGTAACGTTACAGTAACGCAAGGTAACGTACTAGAAAAAGATATAGATAAAGATATAGATAAAGATAAGAATAAGAGTATATCTAAAAAATCCCCCCGCCATAAACACGGCGAATATCAAAACGTGCTGCTGTCTGATGATGATCTGGAGAAGCTGAAGGCTGAATTCCCTGCTGATTGGGACCAGCGTATACAGCGCTTGTCTGAATATATGGCTTCCAGCGGCAAGAGCTATAAAAACCACCTTGCTACTATCCGTAATTGGGCAAGGCGCGACAAACCGGCTGCAAAGTCTGCAGGCGGTGAAGATATGACTGATTTGGACAAATACTTCTAGGATGGTGATAACATGGATGGTTTACTTGAAATTGTGGCGACGGTAGAGCAAAAGACCGCCGCCAACTTGCCAAGAAGTTCAGCCGACTATATGGAAAACGGTCTGCTGTACTGCGGCAAATGCCATACGCCAAAAGAGTTCCGCGGCAATTTCCTTGGCATGGTCAAGGTGGTGCCGTGCCTCTGCCGGTGCAGATCCGAAAAATTGGCGGCAGAAGAACAGCAGCGTAAAGCTGAAAAGCGGCAGGCGCGCATCAGGCAGCATCGCCGTGCCAGCTTTCTTGAAAGCGATATGCAGCATTGGAATTTTGCAGCTGATGACGGTGCGGACCCGCGCATAATGAGAGCTGCTAAAAACTACGTTGGCAATTTCACGCAGCTTCGGGAGCAGGGCAAAGGCCTGCTGCTGTATGGTGGTGTGGGAACCGGCAAGACTTTTGCTGCTGCCTGCATCGCCAATGCGCTGATAGATTCCGGCAGAACTTGCCTGATGACCAACTTTGCGCGTGTACTCAATACCTTGTGGAGCATCGAGGAAAAGCAAACCTATATTGACAGCTTCAATCAGTTCGACTTGCTGGTTCTGGATGATTTGGGAGCCGAACGCCGTAGCGAATACGCTCAGGAGCAGGTGTTCAACGTGATTGATGCGCGTTACCGGGCTAAGCTGCCGATGATCATTACAACCAACCTGAGCATCGACGAAATTAAAAAGCCTGACAGCATCGGCAACAGCCGTATCTATGACAGAGTGCTGGAGATGTGCCATCCGGTAGAAGTAACCGGCAAGAGCCGTCGCCGCCAGAAGGTAGCAGCTGATTTCAGAAGCATGAATGAGCTGCTGGGGCTTTAGGGAGGCAGAAGATGCGGAAAGATTGGAATTCATATGTCGGGCGGAAGTTTGACATGCTTACTGTTGCGGAGGTTATTACTCCGGCGATGGCGCAAAAGATGCTGAATTTATCTTATAAGCAAACGCATTTCGTCTGCGTGTGTGATTGCGGTGCGGTAAGATATGCTGCTGCCGTAGCTGTTGAGCGTGGATATATAACCAGCTGTGGCAGCGATGAATGCAAAAACAAGATTAAGAAAAGCAAACGTGCCGCTAGCAGAGCAAAAGTCAAAATCGCCGATAAAAAGCCTTTACTTCCGTTGCTGAAGCCTGAAGAAGAGTGGTCATACAAAGAAGAACGGCAGGTACCGGCGATTATAGAACGGCTGAAACCAAAGTGGTTCTGTAAACGCCCTGTTACAGATTGCGCTATCAACCAATTTTGCCATCTGTGCTGCCAAGAGTGCGACCGCAGCTGCCATCATGACGTATGCAGCAACTGTCCGGAGAAATGCGGATACAGCAGATTGAGTGAGGTGGAGCATGGAGTGATAAAAAATGCTTAACCTTACCGACGCAGAACGCGCCAGAGTGATTGCAGATATAGAAAGTTTGATAGAATGGCGCATTCCAAAGGGGCTCTATACTAATGGCAAATCAGAAATTGACATCTGTAAATCGTTATTACTTGCTATCCAATGGGATACATTCCCCGGCAAGGATGAGCAGGAAGAATTAGAGGAAATGTTGGAAGATTTTCTTGATGAGGATTACGCAGAATTGTACAGCGAAGCCGAAAGTGAGATGAGAAAAACAATATTAGCTAAGGTTCGTGGTTGGAGAGGTGAAAAGAGGGTATGAACTGTAGGAGGCTTTAAATGAATTATGGCGATAAACATACAGAAGATAGTCTTAGCTCACGTTTAGGGCGGCTATACGGTATCGAACGTGGCTTAGATTGCGGCCCGAATATAATAATGGACAGATATTGGAAGATATGGGACGGCGGCGAACGGCAAGACCTGTACGCGGGGTACTATGAAGCAGACTTCTTGTACATCACTAAAAACTACTATCTTTACGAAGTTGAGATTAAAATTAGTTTTGCTGATTTTAAAGCAGACCAAAAGAAAAATAAATACCACGACCATCCAGACGTTAAAGGCTTTTATTATTTCGTTCCGCAAGAGCTTTACAGCAAATATGAAGATGAAATTAAAGCTACGTGTAAGGAAAAAGGCGCAGGCTTAATTGTAGATGGTCGTTCAATCACAACGGTTTTAAAGCCTAAAGTGCGTAAAGAAGTTAAACCGCTGACCGATAACGGATATATTCATTATTTGCGGCTGTTTGCCAAGAAGTGGGTGAGTAGGTTGGGGCAAAAAGTCCCTTGAAAAAGTTGAGGTGAAGAAAAAATGCTGATTAAAATTAGTGACCGCAGATACATTAACTCTGAAAAAGTCGAATCTTTGGAGATTATTTCCGGAGCGTCTACGCATAGCGTTTGCGTTAACATGAGCAACGATAACTTTTCAACCGCGTTAATGGATCATGATACCTTAGAGGACGCTGAAAGAGCTATGGACGAATTGGCAACAGCAATCAACAAAGCTAATTAAACCTTAAAAGAGGTGAGCAAGAAAAGATGGTAGGCAAATCACCCTGCAGAGGATGCGAAGTAAGAAGAATAGGCTGCCATGCTATCTGCAACGCATTTAGCGAATGGAAAACCGAGCAATACAAATTGCTGGAAGCTAAACGGCAGGCCAACTTGAAAAATTTAGCGACAGCCGGAACTGCCGCAAGACATGAGAAATGGATAAGGGGGCATAAATAATGACAGACAATGTAAACCATCCTAAGCACTACACCCAAGGCGGTGTTGAGTGCATCGACGCACTGGCGGCGGCTACGATTAATCTGAAAGGCATTGATGCTGTTTGTACCGCTAATGCCATCAAATATCTGTGGCGCTGGGGCCAGAAGAATGGTGTTGAGGACCTGAAAAAAGCCCGCTGGTATATTGATAGACTGATTAAACATTATGAAAAAGAAGGTGCTGGCTATGCTTGATATTTACGAACTTGTTACTTGTACGCTGTTTAGTGTTGGCGTTATGGCGGTAGCGATTGGTTTATTAAGGTGGTGAAAATAATGCAAGTATGGTGTATGGAACATGATAAATACGCTGGCAGGGGCACAGCTTATTACAAAGTTTTGATTAAGCCCACGGATCACCAGCTTAACATGTTGAGAGTTAGGGCAATGATAAACCCGGAACTTAGTTACTGGGCTACACGGTTAGACGAAACTTGTCCCGATGTGGAAATTGAAACAATGTTGAAGCAGAAGAAATTTCGCAAAGAGCCGTATTTTACAGAAGTGTAGGTGTTTGTAATGGATATGCCAATTATTGAATTTATCGGCTATACAGTAGCAACAATTTGTATAGTGGTAGCTGTTGAGTTGGCATTGGGAAGTATTTTGAAGGGAGATTAAAAATGAACGTAAAAATTAAAGCTACAACCCCATGTTACAAATTTATCAATGCCAGCCCGGAAGCGCAGCTGGAAAAAATCCGCGAGGAATTAGAAGAAGCTGCGGAAGCATGGGCAACTTATTCCGCTGATAAGACAAGAGCAAATTTACTGCATTTGCTCATGGAATTAACCGACGTAAAGGCGTGTGTAAATACTGCTATGGCTCAAATTCATAAAGCTGTTGAAGTAGAAAACAATGAACGCTGTGCTAAGAGCGCTACTGGCGAAGGTGAATATACTGCTTTACTTGACTTTAGAAATACCATGTTCTACGCAAAAAAAGCTGTAATTGAAAAAAATTTGCGCCGTGGCTATTACACTGAGGATAGAGAGGAAGAACATGAATAAAATAATTTTACTTGGCCGTTTGACCAAAAATCCCGAAATCAGATATACCCCTAGCGGTGCCTGCGTAGCACAGTTTACGCTGGCTGTTGACCGCCCCTACACTAAAGACGGCAGCCGTGAAGCGGACTTTATCCCTTGCGTAACGTGGGGAAAGACGTCAGAAACAATCGGCAACTACGTGCATAAGGGACAACGTCTGTTGGTGGAAGGTCGCCTGCAAATCCGCAGCTACGATGCCAGAGACGGAAGCAAGCGCTGGGTGACTGAAGTAATCGTCAACCATGCCGAATTCATCGAGCGCAAGGAGCAGACATCACAGCAGCCAGCGCCGCAGAGCATGGAAAGTTTCGGCCAGCAGGTGCCTTTTGACGAGGAAATTCCGTTTTAGGGGGTGTGCAGCATGGAAACTAGCGCAGGTGAAATTTGCGTGTGGTGCGATAAAGACAAGGCTGTATCGAGCATTTTCGACAACGGTCGACCCGTTTACTGTGAAAAATGCCAGCGTGAGCTGTTAAAAGAATTTGGCACGCCGGAAGCGTTGGCTGAATGGGAAAGGACGCACAAGCAGTAATGAAATACCATAACAAAAAAGTTGAATGTGATGGCATCATCTTTGACAGCATCAAAGAAAAAATTTACTATGACGAACTGGAAGTACTGCGCAAGGCGGGCGAGGTTATAGAATTTGAACGTCAGGTAACGTTCGAGTTGCAGCCTAAATTCAAACATGCCGGCAAAACCGAAAGAGCAATAAAGTATATTGCTGATTTTGTCGTCAAATATAAAGATGGGCGCACAGTAGTAGTTGACGTTAAGGGCTTTAGAACAAAGGAATATTTGCTGAAGCGTAAAATGCTGCTGTACAAACATCCGGATATGATTTTCGAAGAAGTCTGAGGAGGGGCAAAAACTTGATAACAAAATATGATCTGCGTAAATGCAAGCATCTGAAAATGGAGATAATGGATTTGCAGGACCAGGTGAACGAGCTTACCAACATGATGACATCGCCAAGGATTTCGCAATTAACAGGGATGCCCGGTGGCGGCAATAGCGGGCGTGACAATGTAACCAATGCCATTGCCAAGGCAGATAAACTGCGCAGTCTGTATTACGAAAAGTTTGGCGCGCTGGTAGGTTTGCAGATGGATATTGAAAAGGCCATTGAACCGCTGCCTGCTGAAGACCAGATGATGCTGAGAATGCATTATTTCAGCAACTACACATGGGAAGAAGTGGCTGTACGTATGGGTATCAACTGGCGCAGCGTACACCGCCGCCATGCAGCCATCTTGGAAAGGCTGGCGCATGATGAAGAAGAAAAGAAAGAAACTGAACCTGAAAATCAATGACTGCTGCGGCATGCAGCCAAGGTGTGCATTTAATAAGCAAGGTGTTTTAGGGATTTACTGCCCATGCTGTAAAAGATTTGAGCTGGCGAGAGACGGGGAATTTTTCCTTGAAATAGTTCAGAGATGGAATAAAAAATTGTAAAAATATATGTTGTGACATTGTTTGACAGTATCCGCTGATGATATAATTATAATAAGCGGAGAAGAAAACAATAGACGCAAGGGAGCAAGGCCCTGCTGCTGTAATGGCGGTGGGGCTTTTACTATGCCATGGAAAGGGAGGCGTACAGTGATAAGTAAAAATGCAATATTTTTAATAATAGCTGCTGTGCTAGCCTTTGCCGGCGGTTTCGTTCTGCGCGGTGTTCTGCATACCTGCCCGGTGGCTGACACAAAAGTAGTTACCCAGGTTGAATACCGGGACAAGGTGAAAACGGAAATCGCTTATGTGCCTAAAGAAACTGTTATATATACAGCTGCTGACGACAGCACTAAAAGCGAACCGGAAAAAACGGATATTGACGTGAAGCTCAATAAGCCGGTGCTGAATGTTAAGGTTAATGACAAGGCCTTCGTTGTGGCCAAAGCAGAGAATGAACAGTACCTGTTTGACAAGAATAAACTGACACTGACGCAGACCAGCAGCACGGATCTTAATATAAAGATACCGGTAGTGGATAAAACGCGGCGCTGGGGCATTGGTGCTGGCATCTCTAAAGATGGCGCGGTAGGCGTTATTAACTTCCCGCTGAAAGGCAATGCTGGTGGTTGGGTAGCCGGCAGAGCAGATAACGTCATGGGTGGCGTTATGGTAAGATTTTAAAGATACCCGGGTGCAGGGGCAAGGTTCCCAAATGGGAGTAGATGCAAGTTGCGAATAGGACATTGCAAATATTCGCAGCGCAGCTGTGCAGCTGGCGTCAAGAATCCCTTTACCCCCTGCTTTAATATGCGTAGGTGAGCCGAGTAGCGAAGGCAGCGGACTGTAAATCCGTGACGTAAGATACAACGCTGGTGCAATTCCAGTCCTACGCACCACATAAAGAACAACGAAAAGCCTGCGGGCGAAGTAGTGAGGGGCAGAAGCTGCGGTGACTGCCCTTATATATTTTCTGCCTTTGCCGGGCGTGGGTTTTTGTAAATTTTTACCACGCCGGAATAGAACACCTTCTTTCCGGACGCAAGGACACCGCACTGCAATGCGGCGCGTCCGGCAAGGGTAGAAGAATTTGAGGTATATCATGGAGCACAGTAAAAAGTATAGGCTGATGGCTAATAAGCTGATACGCACTTTGCCGGAGTTTGCGGATATAAAGGCTGCTAAAGTAAAAATAGCCTACTTATCCAGTCTGGAAGAGAAGAAGCGCAATAAGCGGACAGTATTTGCTGACTGCAACTTAGTGAGCGACCGCTACAGCTGGTGCTGCCCCTATGATTTTTTTATTGTGGTTTATGAGCCGAATGTAGTTGGCTTTAGCGAAAAGCAGCTGGAAACATTATTAAGGCATGAGCTGCATCATGTGGGGATTGATTTTGAGAAAGACGAAACAGGCTTCTACGTTAAACCGCATGATGTGGAAGAATTTTGGAATATTATTGATGATGTGGGATTAAGGTGGTGTGAGATGGATGCCTACAAAGAAACAACTGGATAATTTAAAACCGGTAAGAAGCAAGAGCGAAGCAAGAGAACGAGGGAGAAAAGGTGGTCAGGCATCAGGCGAAGCACGCCGCCGCTTGAAGTCGTTCCGTGAGCTGGACGCTGACTTCACGACCGACGATGAGCGCAAGGAGATGCTGGACGCGCTGAAGCTGAAGGCTAAGCGTGGCAACATCAAGGCTTTTGAAATTTATCGCGATACCGTAGGCCTAAAGCCTAAAGAAAATGTGGAAATCTCCGGTGAGCTTGCCAATCCGTTCGCAGGGCTGACGGATGCAGAACTGAAAAAGCTGGCTGGTATGGATGGATAAGCAGCTGATTACATTGGGAGCAAAGATAGAACTTGCAAGACGCAGGTTCTTTTTTTACGCCCAACTGAAGAACCCGGACTTCTACCGGAGCGACCGCAAGTACCTGCAGGAGCTGTGCGATACCTTGCAATGGTTCTTGACCTCAGATAAGAAGATACTTGTACTGAACATGCCTCCGCGTCATGGCAAGAGCTACACTGCCAGCAACTTCGTGGAATGGGCGCTGGGCAGGGATAACACCTTGCAGGTTATGATTGGCTCGTACAACGAAACACTGTCGACGCGCTTCAGTAAGAACGTGCGTGACAGCATCAGCGAGGCTAAGGCGGATATTTATAAGCCGGTCTATAGTGATGTATTCCCCGCCACCAAAATTAAGCGTGGCGACGGCGCTATGAACCTTTGGAGCCTTGAAGGACAGCAGACAAGTTATCTTGCTACATCGCCAACCGGTACAGCGACAGGCTTCGGCTGCAGGCTGATGATCATAGACGATTTAATCAAGAATGCGGAAGAAGCCTATAACGAAAATGTCAAAGAAAAACATTGGGACTGGTTCACCAATACCATGCTATCACGTGGCGAGGGCAATTATAAAATCATCGTCATTATGACGCGCTGGGCTAGTGATGATTTAGCAGGCAAGGTGCTGGAATATTATCCGGCAGAAAAAATCGTGCATATCAACATGAAGGCAGTGCAGGATGACGGCAGCATGCTTTGTGATGGCGTGCTGGATGCTGAAAGCTGCATGGAGAAGAAGCAGCTTATGGGGCTTGATATATGGAGTGCCAACTACCAGCAGGAGCCGATAGACATCAAGGGCAGGCTGTACAGCAGCTTCAAGACCTATGACGGCGCGCTGCCTGCCTTCAAGCAGATTCGTGCTTATACTGATACGGCTGATACAGGTGCCGATTACCTTTGCTGCATTATTTATGGGCGCACCTTTGCGGATGAAGCGTATGTGCTTGACGTTTTATACACGAAAGAGCCTATGGAAGTAACTGAACCGGCAACGGCGAGGGCTCTGGAACGCAACAGCACGAATGTGGCACGCTTTGAAAGCAACAATGGCGGGCGTGGATTCGCCAGGAACGTGAAGAAGCTGCTGCATAGCAACCATACAACCATTGAAACCTTTACGCAGCACAAGAACAAGGCTGCAAGAATCTTGTCTAATGCTACGTGGTGTATGGAGCATATTTATTTCCCAAGCGATTGGAAGAACCGTTGGCCGGAGTTTTATGCAGCACTGAGCAAGTACCAGAAGGAAGGCAAGAACACACACGATGATGCTCCGGATGCTTTGACCGGCGTGTGTGAGGACATCGTGGAGGTGGCAAGGCCTAAACCGATGCGTGTCAACTATTAGAGAGGTGAAAAAATGCGTAATGATAAACATGGATTATACAAAATGCTGGAAGATGGATATGAAAGCTGCGGAGGCTTTCTTGACGGCAGCTATTTAACCCAGCACCCGCGTGAGGATGCAGGAAAGTACGGCATGAGGCGCGAGCTGGCGTACTACCTTAACTATCTGGCGCCTTGCGTCAATGCTCATGTAGCGCCAATCTTCAAAACATTGGCTGTGCGTGACTGGAGCGGTGCAGGCTCGGAGCTGTGGGAAACCTTCAGTAAGGACGTTGACTTCTTGGGCACCAGCATCCAGAACCTTATGAAGCAGGCTGCCTGCAGTGCGAAGCTGCAGGGCGTCGCTTATATCGTTATGGATAAGGCGCAGGGCGATACTGAGGATATGCGTGTGGCAGACCTGGAAGCGGACCGCAATAACCTGCCCTATGCTTTTGTGGTTAACCTTAATGCTGTAAAGGAAATCTGTCAGGATAAGCTGGGACGTATCACAAAGTTTGTTTTCGTAGAGCCTGATGCATACCAGGAACAGACGATGGCGACACGAACACTGACGGCAGAAGGCTGGGAGCTTATCGACAGCAAAGGCAAGCACAGCGGAACCTGGAATCTTGGGCGCGTGCCGGTTGTTCCTTTGGTTAGCAAAGTGAGGAATAGTCACAATCCTTTCCCGCCTAGTGAATTCCTTAGCGTAGCAAAAACAAATCTTGCTATCTACAATATGTGCAGCTGGTTGGCTGACATCTTAGTCAATCAGACCTTCAGCGTTCTGTGTTACCCTTCGAGTGACCCGGACAGTATCAACATCGGCACCAATAATGCCTTGGGATATCCTCCGGAGAGCAGCCACGCACCTGCGTTCATCGCTCCGCCAGATGGTCCTGCAACGGTGCTGGCAGCGCAGATTGCTACACTGCAGCAGGAGATTTACCGCATGGCAGTTGTGGTCAATGTTACCGGTTCCGCCAAGCAGCAGAGTGGGCAGGCGAAAGCGTGGGATTATGAGGCAACCAATCAGATCTTATCCGATTTTGCAGACCTCGTGGAAGCAGCGGAAGAGAATCTGGCAAGGCTGTTCAGTATCTGGACCGGTGTGCCGCTGGAATACAGTGTGAACTACCCGAATGACTTCAAAATCAGTGAGGTTGAGCAGGAGCTTGCTAATGCTGAAATTGCTAAAGGCTTGAACTTTGGCGATGAATTTAACATGGAAGTATTCAAGCGCGTTCTTACCAGCTATTTGCCGGAGCTTAAGGCTGATGATTTTGACGCACTGGTGAAGACCTACGAAGAGCACTTGGAGCAGGAAAAGCTGGATTATAGCCATGCTTTTGGTGATAATGGCGGTGGCGATGATGACGACGACGGACAGGCTGGCGCAGCTGATTAACAAACTGAATAAAAGCTGGCGTAAGGATGCTAAAAAAGCAGTAGCTTACTTACAAAGGCTGATTGCTAGTGGCATGAAGTTTGAAGAGGCGCTAGATAATGTGCAGCGCCACTATGGTAAGCTGTTTACGCTACCGGAACTGAGGCCTGCGCTTGTAGAGGCTGCAGCTTATGCTTATGGTATTGTTCCGACTATGCTGACTAAAGCGCAAGTAGAAAGCATGGGTGAAGAGCTGGCCGATAAATGGGATGAAAGCGGCATGACGCTATCTGAAAAGCTGCATGGCGTAGGCGTGAAGATGCGCGGTGCCATTGTAAGCACCCTGCAGGAACAGATGCGCCGGAACAAGACCTGGACTGAGGCTGCAAGGGCGTTGTATGACGGTTATGGCGACGATGGTCAGAACGTATATAACGGTGGCAAGGATATTATCAGCAGGCAGGACCTGCCAAAGTATCTGCAGAAGGTAAGGGAAGCTACAGGCAACGACCTGCAGGCATTGGCTGAGCAAAGGCAGGCCATTGATAAAATCAACCGTCTGGCCAAAAATGGCGCTCCCAACAAGGCGCTGCAGGCAGCCTATAATGAATTGCTGGAAGCAGTGCAGAAAGGCAATGAAAAGGCTATTGAAAAGGCTGTGGAAGTTGCTGTCAACGAAAAATCCCGCTATGTTGCCGAACGTATCACCCGAACCGAGATGGCTAGGGCATGGGCTGATGGTTTTATAGCTAAGATGAAAACAGACGCCGATATTGTGGCTGTGAAATTCAAATTAAGCAGCCGTCACCCTGTTTTCGACATCTGCGACATGTACGCCAAAGCTGATATGTATGGCTTAGGTGCAGGCATATATCCCAAGGATAAGCTGCCGCCTTTACCGGTACACCCACATTGCTTATGCCGGTACGTGGAAGTCATTGAAGGCGAAGTTGATATGCAGCAGCAGCGCGATCAGGTGCGGGAGGCAGGCGACAAATGGCTGAATAGCTTGCCGGAGCCACGCAGGGCGCATGTGTTGGGGCGTAAAGGCTTGAAGGCGTGGGAAGATGGCAAGGATTGGCGCAAGTATATGCGTGGTTATGCTGGGCTGCGGGAAGTAAAAAGCAGGCTGAACGAAAGTATTCTAAAGCGTCGGCGTATAGGGACTCAAGGACAACAGATTATTGATAAAGCGACGTATAGTAAATTAGTAAAAGAATTTTTGAATGATGGAGGCATTATCATACGAGGAGAAGAAGCTGATCGCTTTTTAGAGAAACAGGGAGCATATGCTTCATATTTAGTTGGAAGTAAAATCGCTTTCATAAGGGATGGCGCAACTGTTTCTGATGTTCTTGAAGAAATGTATCATGCTAAACAGGATAGACGTGGAGATTACAATAATCTTGTTTTTAGTGAAATGATATTACGCAGAGAGATTGATGCACAAAAATACTTGCTAAAAATGTCAGAGAAGTATAAAATACCAATAGAGGAAATTCAAGTAACAACGCAAAACTTAAAAACTTATCAATTGAAATTGCAAGAATTCTTGAAGCAAGGGGGGAACCGATAATGAGCACTAAATATAAGATTATAGATTCTCTTAAAGTGCCACATACTAAGGACTTAACTATTCTTGTGCTGGATAGAGATTATCAAATAGAGGGAATTGGCATAGCAATTATTGATAACAAAAGGTTTCACTATATGCCGAATTCTGTTAAAAGATGGATTACAATTCACACCACAGATAATTTTAAAGATAAAGTTGTGACTATTGTTTAAGTAGATAGGCTTACAAGGTTTTTATAAGGAGATAACATGGATAATTTTAAGATAATTTATAAAATACTCAAGGTTTTTGAGAAAAACTTAGATGTTGAGGAGCCAGATTGGGAAGACTTAACGCCCCAAAAACTGAATATTTCAGAAGTGCTGTGGCAAAATCTTATCCAGATGCTTATAAAAGCAGGGTACATTGATGGAATCAAGATAACATCAACAGCTACAGGAACTTATATAACGCCTATCAATCCACAAATCACATTGCAAGGTTTGCAATATTTGGAAGAGAATTCTATGATGCGCAAGGCTTACAGACTGGCAAAGGGCATTAAAGACATTACTCCGGGGATTTAATAATTTAACATCGTTAATCAAGCACGTGTAACAGCGTGCTTTTTTATTGCCCAGGAGAGGGCACAATATAGGGCGGAGACCCATGATATGGAGGTATCAGAAATGGAGATGAAACAGGTTTACGAAGCACTGGAAAAAGTTGAGAACGGTGCTGACCTCATCGCTGCTATCAAGGGCGAAATCAACACTCTCAACAACGAAGCAAAGAAGCACCGCACGGCAGGAGAGCAGAGTGCGACAAAGCTGAAAAGCATCTTGGAGGCTATTGGTTTGGCAGATGGCGACGATGTGGTAGACAAAGCCAAGGGACTTAAGACTACATTAGACCAATTTGCCCAGGGCGGCAAAAAGCCTGATGAGGTCGCAAAGCAGATTACTGACTTAACCGCGCAGGTTGGCAAGGTCACTAAGCAGCTGGCTGATATGACCGAAACCGCGAAGGCAGAAAAGACCAAGCGTCTTGACGGCATGAAGATGGCTAAGGCTGTTGAGCTGCTGACCAAGGGCAACGCTGCGAGCCCGCAGAACATGGCTAAGCTGCTGGAAGGCAGTATCGTTGTCAAAGACGATGAAAGCCTTGCCTATACCGGCAGCGACGGCAAAGAAATCAGCCTGGAAGATGGTGTTAACGGCTGGCTGAAGGAGAACAGCTGGGCAGTTAAGGCCAATGGCGCAGGCGGTGGCGGCAGCAATGGTGGCGGCAGCGGTTCTGATGATCCGTTCCTCTGTGGCTTTAATTCTTAATGACGAAAGAGAGGATTTTTTATTATGACTATTAACTATGCAGATAAGTACAGCGCAAAAATTGACGAGCGCTTCAAGACCGGTGCGCTGACCGCTCCGGCAATCAACAACGATTATGATTTTACCGGTGTGCAGACTGTAAAGGTTTACTCTATCCCTACCGCAGGCATGAATGACTACACTTCTACCGGTGCAAACCGTTATGGTACCCCGGCAGAGCTGGAGGATTCCGTACAGGAGCTGACCTTGACTAAGGACCGTTCCTTCACCTTCACCATCGACAAGAGCAACTATCAGGATACCGGTATGCTGAAAGAGGCCGGTGCAGCATTACAGCGTCAGATTGACGAGGTAATTATTCCGGAGCTGGATATTTATCGTCTGGCAAAAATCGCTGCAGGCGCTAAGAACAGCGCAACCGCTGCAGTTACCAAGGCTAACGCTTACAGCGCCTTCCTCGACGGCACCGAGAAGCTGACCGACGAGAAAGCTCCTTTAGGTAACCGTATTGCTTATGTGGCTGCATCTTACTTCAAGCTGCTGAAGCAGGACGAATCCTTCATCAAGGCTTCCGACCTGGCACAAGATATGCTGGTAAAAGGTCAGGTTGGTATGGTAGACGGCATTCCTATTATCGTTGTGCCTGCATCCTACATGCCGGCGAAAACCGCGTTTATCATCACCAATCCTATCGCCTGCTGCGCTCCTGTAAAGCTGGCTGATTATAAGATTCATGACAACCCGCCTGGTATCAACGGCTGGTTGGTTGAAGGTCGTGTGCGCTATGATGCATTCGTTCTGGAAAACAAGAAAGGTGCTATCTACGTACATAAGACCGCTGCTGAATAATGAAAAGCGTAGGGATTACGCGCGAATTTGATAAGCTGGTGCGTGCTTTCGAGGCCGCACCGGTCCAAACGCGCGACATGGTACGCAGACAGGTGAAAATGGCCGTCAGAGATGTCAGGGAATATGCGCGCGATCATCATCGTTTCGTTACCAGAAGCGGTATGACTGAAAAAAGCATTATGAGCCTGGCTAAAGACAACCAAGGTACTGTTATGCTTACAAACAACATAGCGCGATGGCAGCATGAAGGCACTAAGCCCTATGTGATTGTACCACGCAGTAAAAAGGTGCTGCGCTTTGCCATAAACAAGGAATTTGTCTTCAGCAAGCGCGTGCGTCACCCCGGCATAAAGGCGGACCCTTTTCTTTATACGGCAGCTGATGTTATGCAGCCTGTTATTGTCAGCAGATTTGCCAAGGCTTTAGACAGTCTGCTGGGAGGTTTATAATGGATTACATTGATTTTGCAGATATACAGGACGCGGTGCTGGATTGCAAATATGAGGATATTGTCTATGGCAATGAAATCATAAACAGCTTGGCAAGCAGGCTTCAAGTAACCGATATCCCCGAGCCTGTACCTTACATAGTCAAGCGCTTGGGCGTTGTGGCAGCCTGCTATAACAGATGCCTGCTGCAGACCGGCACAGACCCTACGACTGTATTTAACGGCGCTGGCGGTGTAGAAAACAGCGACATATACGCACAGAAGCTGAAGCTGTACAAGGCTGAGATGGAACGCCTTATGGCAAGTATTACAGCTGCTGATTTTGGCGTTACCGGAGGGCAGGGGAGAGCAAGTATTCCTCTGTATCGTTCATGAGCAGACGTACTGAGATTACAGATGTTATCATGGGACTTTTGCAGGACCAGATACCGGAAGTGCATTGGAGCAGCCTTGTTACCGGTGCCAGCCGTGGCAATAAGCTGGAAGGCACTGTGAGCTGTGACCGTATCACCTATGTGGAGATGACCAAGAGCGGGCGCAAGGGCGTACTGACATACAGCATCTACCTGTTGGATACGGCAAGCATTGAAGGCGTTGATGCCTTAGCTGATAAGCTGGATGCCTTGCTGACGCATTATCACGATTTAGGCGGCTGGTGTATTGACAGCCAAGTGAAAGAAATCGTTTTCGGTGTGGCGCAGGGCAAGGCTGATGCAGGCATGGCGCTGATTACCTATGAAGTTTATTTTGATTGTTAGGAGGAACAGATATGAGTGAATATACTTTCCCGACCCGCACCGATGCGACAAGCACTGCGACTGCGGGCAAAGATTATTTGATTTACCTGAATACCGGCACTACCGAAGCAGCTCCGACCTGGACTCTTCTGGGTGGCCAGCGCAGCGGTGATTTGAACCGTGAAGCTGACGAGATTGATGCTTCCCATAAGACTTCCGGTGGTTGGAAGTCCACCCTGCCCGGTCTGCGCAGCTGGTCTATCGACCTTGAAACCGTTTACCTTGCGGGTGATACCGGCGCAAAATTCTTGGAAGCCGCTTTTTTGGCAGGCAAGCAGGTGCATGTTAAATTTGAATATCCGGACAAGAGCTTTGTTACCGGTTGGGGTTCTATTACTGAATGCTCTCTGAGCACTCCGCATGATGATGTTGCTACTCTTAAAGGCACAATCAGCGGCGACGGTCCCCTCAGCGAACAGAGCAAAGGCTGATTCTTAAAATAAGGCTGGCACTTAGCTGGCCTTTTCTTATATGGAGGATAACGAATGAAAAAGATTGACATTAAGGCTTTTGGTGAAGGTCAGCAGATTTGGTTTAACATCGGCCGCCTGCGCCGTGTAGAGGACATGTTGAAATGTCCGATTGGCGAGGTGCTGCAGGACGCTGACAAGCTGAGTCTGAAGAATCTGCTGGTACTGCTGAGCGTAGGCATGAGCCAGAACGGCAATAAGACTGAACAGTATTATGCTGAAAAGATTGACGAGGCCATGGAAAACGGTTACAGCATTGCCGATATCCAGCTGCCTGTAGTGAAGGCTGTGGCTGCCAGCGGTATTTTAGGCGTGGGAGCTTATTATCAGCTGTTCCCGGATGAACTGACCGATGAGCAGAAGGCTGATATTGAATACGAAAAAAACTAATTAGCGAGGGTGGTGGCTGCGTATCTATGCGGACATGGTACAATGCAGCTAAAACCCTTGCTTTTGGTGAATTAAGGCTCAAACCTTGGGAGTTTGACAGGCTTTCAGTGTTTGAGTTTAACGATATGGTTGATGCATGCAATGAAATAAGAATGGCAAAGCGGTGGGAAACGGCCTACTGGGTAGCTAATATCATTTCCCCGCATCTCCGCAAGCCTGCCAAAGCAGGTACACTGATGCGGCCGTTCCTGAAGCAGAAGACCAAAGAAGAGCAGGCAAGGGAGCGGGAACGCTTCTATGCTGATTTTGAGCGTCAGAGGAAGGAGGCAGGCAATGGCAAATAAAGAGATATCCGTCAAAATTACAGCGGATAGCAAACAGGCTGAGCAAGGCTTTAGCAGAACTGCAGCAGCAGTAGAAGCTACAGGTGAAGCTGCCGGCAGAATGTCCGCAAAAATGAGCAAATCGACAGCCATTCTTACCGATATTGCCAAAATGTTTCAGCAGCTGAATTCTGACGTGAAAGCAATGCGCAAGAGCCTGGACAGTATCGACAGCAAGAATGTCCGGCGCGTAGGTGATGATCTGGAAACTGTCAGCAAGCAGTCCAAAAAGGCAACCAGCGGAATAAAAGGCTTTGCTGATAAATGCAACAAGATGAGTGGAGCGCTTAGCGCTATTGCTGCAGTGCAGCTTGGCAGCGTCTTCACCGGGATGGCGGGCGGTATTCTTAATATGGGCATAGCGTCCGTACAGGCTGCAGCACAGATGCGTCAGTATGAGATTGCCTTCCAGACCATGCTGAAATCTGCTGAGGCTGGCACGCAGATGCTGAGGGATTTACAGCAGTTTGCTGCAGAAACACCCTTCGACGTACCCGGTGTTGTAAGCGCAGGTCAGCAGCTGATGGCGTTCGGCTTTAAAGCTGAAGAGATTATCCCTATGCTTACCAACTTAGGTGATGCCGCCAGCGGTTTAGGCTTAGGCACTGAAGGTGTTAGCCGTCTTGCATATGCATTAGGGCAGATGCAGACCAGCGGTAAGCTTAATGCTCAGGACATGATGCAGCTTACCAGCGCAGGCATTTCGGCATGGGATATGCTGGCGCAGGCTGCAGGTAAAACAGTAGCTGAGATGAAGGACCTTTGTTCTAAAGGCGCTATTGACTCTAAAGCAGCCGTGCAGACCATTGTCGCAGGCATGAACGATCAGTTCGGCGGCATGATGGCTAAGACTTCGGACGAGGTTTCCGGTCTTCTGGCTAACATCGAAGAAACTGCCGGCAATACTTCCGCTGCTGTAGGCAAATATCTGACGGAAGCCTTTAACATTAAGGGTATCTTAAAGGATGTGTCTGACAGACTGGGAGAGTTTCAGCAGAAGATGCAGACTGCGACAGAACAGGGCAAGAGCATGGGCGACGTCATCAAAGAGTGCGTGCCTGCTCCTGTTATCGCTGCAATAGGTGCATTTGCTGCAGTGCTTGTTGTTGTATCGGTTGCAGCCGTAGCGACGTTAGGCGCGGTGCTGGGACTTTCTGCAGGTATTGTGGCTGCTGGTGCTGCAATCGGCGCTGCTATTGCGCTGATAATCACCTATTGGGATGATTTGGCTAATGCGGTAAAGGCAGCTGTCCAGGGTATACTTGATACTGTTGTTATCATCGGTACAGCTGTTACAGAAGCTATTCTGGGCGTTGTACGGTGGATTCTTGATACGATAGGCGATATGTGGGCAGATATTACAGGTGACCATAATAATTGGTTTAACGATTTTGCCGATATGCTTGGTGATGCCATGGATGCAGTGGAAGATTTCGCCAGAAAGGCTATAGAATGGTTTAATAAGGTTTTTGCAGCAAAGCAAAGAGCAACAGCTACAGAAAGTTCGGCTGATGATGGTCATGGTGGTGCCGGTGGCAGCTATGGTGATGATTCTTCTGCTGAAAAGCCTAAAAAACGACCTGTGATACCAAAAAGGCCGCTCATAATCCCAAGCAGAGATACCAATGTAGCTAGAACAGGTGGCAATAGCCGAAATGAGAATGTAGCCTTAAAGGCTCTGCAGGACGAAAACAGGATAGCTCAGGAGCGGAAGAAAATCAAAAACGACTATGTCCGGCTTGTTTTGAAAAAAGAAAAAGATTTGTTTGAAGCTCAGAACGCTATTGCAAAAAAGTATGGTACTGACGCTCAAAAATATCAGATTCAGCTCAAAGAAATTGAGTTCAACAAAAAGCAGGAACTGCAGGAAGAGGAACTGGCCTACACGGAACAGATGCTTGCTGCTGAAAATGCCATTAAGGAAGCGCAGCTGCGTGGAGCTTCCCCAAAAGAGCTGGACATGCTTAATGAGAAGCTGGCTTTACTTAAGAAAACGCATCAATATACGATTGATAATATCAATCAGACTGCTGCGGCTAAGGCCAATAGTGCTCAAACTGACTACGATAACAAGGAGGCAGAATGGCAAGCGCGACACGATACATCCTCTACTGTTGATAAATGGAGCATGGACGCTGAACGTGACTTTGAGGCGGGCAAGGCAAAAGCGGATAAAGCTACAACCTATGAAGAAAAGGTTCGTTTAATGAATGAAGCCTTACAAAAATATGACGAAGAACAGCAGAAAATCAATACCATCAGCAAGATTCAGCAGACCAGCAATCAGCTGGCAAAGGATTTTTCCGGCGCTATAACTGATTGGATTACCGGGGCTAAGAGCTTCGGCGATGCTATGAAAAGCGTCCTGCAGCAGCTTATCTCCCAGCTTATCCAGGCAGCTCTTTACGCAACCATTGTGGCTGCCTGCACCGGCGGCGGTGGTGGCTTTGCTGCGCGTTGGAAGGGTGCTTTCGGCAAAGGCCTTGCAACAGGTGGTTCGGTTGATGGCCCCGGTACCGGTATGAGTGATAGCATACCTGCAATGCTCTCTAATGGCGAGTACGTGCTTAACGCTCAGGCTGTAGACCGTTTGGGTGTACCGTTCTTGAATGGTCTGAATACTGGGCGTTTGAGAGGCTTTGCCAGCGGCGGGCTTGTCGGTTCCGGTGGTGCTTATAATCACTCTGTCAACGCTGCTTCCTCCAGCAGTTCCAGGAGCAGCAGCATCACTCTTAACGTATCAGCGTTGGATGCATCAAGCTTTGCTGACTTTTTGGCGCGCGGAGGCATGCAGGTGCTTAAACAGGCAACTTTGGACGACAACCGCAATTTTAATACGGCGTTTGATACTTTTTAAGGGGGATGCATATGGCTGAAAGAATATTTCCGCTTGACAGCGGTGAAACAGCATGGAGCAGTACACTGCAGCAGGCGTGGGAGGTCACACAGACAGAAACCGCCAGTGGCAGGCGTAGGGCGATTTGTAGCCAACTGTATCCTAAACTGTCCTTTAATGTTAGTTTTACAGCATTAGACAATAAGAATCTGTCGCTGCTAATGGGTTTTTATGCAAAATGCAAGGGTACCCTTTTACCTTTCTTTTACAAGGATTATGGCGCTCGCGTCGAACTACAGGAGCTTAGCAGAGATGACAACGGTAAATATCAGCTGTTTATTAAAAATGGCGGCTATGTCCTGCCTTGCGAAAAGGCCGACAATGTACGGGTTTATGTTGATGATAACGAGACTGCAGATTTTACATTGGATGGGGACGTACTGACAGTGCCAGATGCGACGTCAAAAAGCGTTGTCAAAGCAAGCTTTGACTATTATTGGCGTGTACGCTTCACAGATACGCTTTCTGTTACCCAGTCTTTTGCGAATGTAAACAACGTTGACTTGAAATTGGTTACAGTGAGGTGATGAACATGAAAAATTGCACGTTAGACCTCGCTCAGCATCTCAACGCTGACAACGAATTTATCTGCTGCGATTTGTTTACGCTGACGCTGAGCAGCGGGAGTGTATATCACATTGCTGATTTTGACAGCGATGTCAGCTTTAATGGCAAAACATACAGACATGATATGTTTATCATCAGCCGTGACCAGGCCAAGACAGCGGGACAGCCGTCCGTAGAAACGCTGTCTGTCACAATCAGCGCCGACCGCCAGCATAATGATAACGTGGATAACATGTTTTTGCTAAAGGCCGTGCACGAGGGCAAATTTGATGATTGTCAGCTAACTCTTAGCCGTGCATTTTTGGACGCTGAAAATGGCGCTGTGCTGGGGGTGTTGTCGCTGTTTAATGGACGCTGCGAGGTGTCATCATGCGGCGGCATCAGCGTCAAATTATCTGTAAAGAGTGAAACTATCGGTTTAAATGCATCTGTACCGCTGAGGACGTTCGCGCCTCAGAATGTATATCAAGAGCAGTCAGGCGTAGTAAGCACGGCAAGCAAAGATGCCTACACCTGTATGATCCCGCTAAAACCTAGTAAAAATGTGCTGGTGAAATTATGATGAATAACAAATTATACGAAACAGCGCTGAGCTATGTGGGGACGCCGCATATCAACGGCGCTAACGTCAAGGGTGCAGGACTTGATTGCTGTACGCTCATTACCAATATTTACAAAGAAATGGGATGGGCTGACATCCATATGGAATTTGGTTACAGCGGCGATTGGTATTGTCAAAAAAATTGTAAAGAGCTTGTGCTTGCATATCTTACAAAATATTGTTATGAGGTCGATGAGCTTCAGCCCGGCGATGTTATCTCATATCGCTGGGGACGCAGCAATTATGCACATCTTGCAATGTATTTAGGCAATGGCTGCATCATCCATTGCTCAGCCGATAACGGCACATGCATCACAGATTTGGATGAGCCGTTGCTGCTGGATGCAAAAGGCAGGAGCAGGGCAACGGGATTTTGGAGGTTGAAAGATGGGACTTTTTAAAGGTGCGAAATTTACGAGCCGCTCGCAAAAAATAGACGCTTTTCAAAGCACCGTCTGTGAATTTGGCACACCCGTGCCGCTGTTGTACGGCACGTGCAAGGTGTCGCCGAACCTGATGTGTTATCAGGATTTTGAAACGAAAGAAAAACGCACTACGCAGAAAAGCGGCAAATCAAAAAGCACCACCATAACATATCTGTATTATGTTTATGCTGAGCTTGCGTTGGGCGAGGGCGTGATAAGCGGTATCAATAAAGTGTGGGTGGGCGATACAGCCTACGCAGGCTTAGGCGCATTGAACGCCAACACCAATAACGAGGGTGCAGGATTGGCGCTCAACAAGGGCGATAACAGCCAGCCGACAACCTACATGAGCACAAATCATGCTGACATCGCAACAGGCTATGATAATTTAGCGTATCTGTATGGCAGGATTTTTTTAGGCGAGGATAATGCCTCAATGCCGTCATATAGCTTTGAGGTCCGCGGCACATTGATTGCCGATAACACCGATGCAAATCCCGCTTATGTCATTAAGGACATATTGAGTAAAATCGGCTTAGGCTCATACATCGACGAGGCGAGTTTTGCAGATTACGCCAAATATTGCAGCAATGCTGATTTGCTTATCAGCACGCCAAACGATGCATTCAGCAGGCAGGATAAAGCTCAAACAATTATTGCTAATCTGCTGGAGCTTACCAATACATATATGTATTGGAGCGTAGACCGTTTTAAATTCGCTGTACGCGACGATGTTCAACGCGCCGAATGGTCGCCAAACACACAGATTATGTATGATCTGACGGCTGATGATTTTATTCCGCAAAGCGGCTCGCCTGTAATCGTTAAACGTAAGGACAGCACGGAAATTTATAATTACATTACTGTAAATTTTTTGAACCGCGCCAACGATTACGAGGAAGAATCGGTCAGCTATCAAGACCTTGACAGCATCAAAAAATACGGCGTGCGAAGCGTTACCTATGATGCCAAATGGTATCACACAAAAGAACGAGCGCTGAAATACGCACAAATGAAAACACGCATCGCACAGACGGAATGCAATCAATATACGTTTAGGCTGCCGTGGAAATATTGCAGGTTAGAGCCGGGCGACCTGCTGCGCATCACTGATGAGGCTATTGGCATTGACGGTCAAGTGGTAATGGTGAGCGAAATTACCGAGGCTAAGACCGGTATATTGACTGTAACCGCTGTACAGAGAACGCACGGAGCATACAGCGAAGCTAAATACACCGTTGTAAATGATTACCAATACCAAGATTTTAACGTAGAACCTGGCAATACGGCGCGTCCGCTGTTTATTATTCCGCCGTCTGATTTGGTTACCAGCGCCAGCGGCTGCGAATTATGGATTGCCTTGCAAGGCGCTGCCAAGACGTGGGGCGGCTGCAATGTTTTTGTCAGCGATAAGGACGGCGATTACAGCAATATCGGCACACAGGGCATCAACAGTATCTACGGCACAACAGCGGGAACAATGACGGCTGACGCAACGAGCGCATACATCCGCTTAAATAATCAACGCCCAGTTGAGCTGCTGACAGGCAGCGCACAGGATGCAGCAAACGGTAATACACTGATTTGGATAAACGACGAATGTATGAGCTATACACGTGCAACGCTGTTAAACAGCAATCTGTATCAGCTCACAGGGCTGATACGTGGACAGTACGGCACAACGGCAAAGGCGCATAACTACGGCGAGGATATTGCCGTTTTGGATGGCGGTATATACGTTGTCCCGCTTACCAAACAGCACATCGGCAGGACGTTATATTTTAAATTTCCGGCGTTTAACGAATTTAAAGCAAACGGACAGAACCTGGCTGACGTTGATTGTTACAGCTGCGTCGCTGCTGTGTCTGACCTGCCGAATTGTACAGACGTAACAGCTTATAATAAATATCGTGATGTCGGTGGCAAGATTGTCTATCATGATATCATCGTTGAGTGGTCGCTTGCTGATTTTGACAATTATCAGCAAGCGCAGGTATGGTACAGACAGTACGGCGAGGCATGGCGATACGGCGGCAGCGGCTACAAATCAGCGACATTGCCACAGGTGGATATCGGCAAGAGATATCAAATCGCTGTATGTACACAGGATATTTTTGGCAACGTTGAAACACCTGACGCATCGGCCCAGACAAGCATTCTTGTTGCGATTAGCACCGCAACACCAACAGCACCAACAAATTTAAGCATCACTTTAAAAGATGCTGTTGTAATCAAATGGGACGAGGTGCACAACGCCGATGTAAAATATTACGAAATCAGGCTAGATGCTAACGTTGGTGTTGATAACGCTAATTTTATCGCACGCACGGCAGATAACAGCTATACAACAAACGCTATAACCGCACGCTACGGCACGATTTATGTTTTTGCCGTCAGCGCCTACGGAATCACCAGCGCCCCTGCAACAGCAGCATATAATTTTGCTACACCGAACGCGCCGAAAATCAGCGTCAAGGCAAAAATGCAGGGCATTGAATGTCGCGTGTTAGAGAGCATCCCGAATAATTGTATCGGCGTGCATTGGTACTTTGACGGAGCGACGAATGACAGCGACGATAAAACAGCGAACCTGAGCTATTATAAATCTCTCGATGCTGGCGTTTATGAGGTCAAGGCTTGCTATTACAATTATTTCGGTGACGGCAGATACAGCGGCAGCGAAACAGTAACCGTGAAAGCAACGATTGACGCAGGGCTGATAGAGGCAGGAAGCATTGCCGCCGATAAGCTCGATGCGACTATAAAAAACAACATTGCCAACGCTACGGCCAACGCAAACACTGCGTTACAAAATAGCAATAACGCTTTAGCTAACGCTAATGCAGCGCTGAACAGCAGTAAGATCACCGCTGACAAATTAGCTAAGGATTACAGCACGACCACACAGACAGAAACACTTATCGCTACACGTGTTGCCAACAGCATGGGCAATTACTCGACCACTGAGCAAACCGCCAACATGATTGCCGGCAGTATTGCTAATTTTAAAAATGACACACTCAGTCAGTACAGCACTACTAAGCAGACGGCTGCCATGATTAGCAGTGGCATTGCTGATTTTAGGGACGGTACTCTCAGCAAGTACAGCACGACCGAGCAGACATCTGGCATGATTAGCAGCAGCATTGCTAATTTTAAAAATGACACGCTTAGTCAGTACAGCACTACTAAGCAGACTGAAGCACTCATCAGCTCGCAGGTAGCAAGCTATACTGACGGAAAACTGAGCGGTTACAGTACAATTGAGCAGACCAACACGGCAATCAGCAACGTGGTTGTTAAGCTGAATAATGCGACTGATAAAAAATTAGAGTCATATAGTACAATCACGCAAACGCAAGATGCCATCAGCCTTGCGGTAAAAAATATCGACCTTGACGGCAACGACATTATTACAAAAATTAACCTGGCTGACGGCACAATCCTGCTTGACGGCAAATATGTGCATATTACAGGCGATACGCAATTTGACGGCAACATCATTACAAATAAAATGCTGCAGGCAGGGAGCGTGGATGCAAGCAAGATTAATGTTGAGAGTCTGTCAGCAATAACCGCTAAAATCGGCGTGTTGAAAACTGCTGATGATGGAGCACGTATGGAAATCCGAGATAACATAATAAGGATTTATGATGTAAACGACGTTATCCGTGTAAAAATGGGGGTGTGGTAATGCAACAAGGAGTGCGTTTTTATGATAATCGTGGACGTACAACAATCGAATTAACGACCTCGCTTTGCAGGACGTTGGGGGCTGTTGATATGATTACGGAAACAGGCTCAGTGAGATGTGATTGTCAGCGTCCGTGGGTGTGCGTTTATAAAAACAAAACTGGCGGCTCGTATCCGGTAAAAATTGTTATCAAAGACGGCGAAATTGTTTGGCAGTATCTTAAAGACGCTATATATGGGACAGGCGTCGGAAATTACAATTTCGGAATGAGGCTTGTTTATGGCAGTTACTAAATATCTCGAAATATACAATGCTGACAATATTTTAATAATTGATGACACTTTTCAAAATCTGACATTAAAGGGCGGAGTATATGCTAACGGCTATGTTAAATGCACCCAAAAAAGCGATTTCGATGCAAAAAAAACTCAAATATATCAATACTGTCAATATACAAGTGACAGAGAATGGGAAGCCATGATATCTTTTGACGTCGACAGTAGCAAAGATGAACTTTTAGCGTTTACGACAAGTGCCAAAGACGAACAAATAAAAATCTTTCCGTTAAGATTAGAAAATAGATATGTTATATATGTAGTTGTCCCCTTTGATTCTGAGTACGGAAAAGATGAGGCGGCATTAAAAAAATACTTGTCATATTTTATTTACAACATATATGGCAAATATGACATTATCGATAAAGATACAGGGAGCGGGCTCATGGTGTACAACGCCGACGGCAAGCCTGTATTTGATTCTGATTTAAAATATATGCGAGTAAAAGAGTATTTTTATAAATGCACGGAAAATCTCGTTGACGCAGAACAAGTTTTTGAGCAAACAATTTTAGATATAGGGATAGACGGCGAGGTAGCCCCATTTTCCGCCTGTCAATTTTGGCGATACAGCCCGCAAATGTTGTATAATTACAGATTTTATTTGTCTTTTTTAACAAACCAACAAGTAAAATGCGGAATAGCTCCTTATGGTTTAATTCCAAATCAAGGAGTGGGTATTACAGGTGCATTACAAATTGTTACATCGCTAATGATATTGAAAGGCTACTATTATTATTAAGGGAGGTGACCACCAATGTTTACAGTCAACAACAACAACATCAGCTTAATCAGAGGTGACAGCGGAGCTTTTACCATCACCATCACTGACGCCAACGGCAGCCCTGTTGAGCTGACCGAGGGTGACGTGTTGACGTTTACGCTCCGGAGAGCCGCCAGAAATCCCGCTATCGTTCTGCAAAAAATCATTGCTGGCGGCGAGCTGGATATCAAACACGCCGATACAGAGGGGCTGACGTTTGGCGCTTATGTGTACGACATCGAGCTCAAACGTGCTGACGGCTATGTAGATACAGTCATCCCGCCGCATGAGTTTTTACTCATGGAGGAGGTGACCTACTGATGAGGTTACATGGCACGCTGACGGCTGCCAAAGGTGAGCTGCATGGCACGTTATCGCCCAGCAGAGCTAACCTGTGTGGCACATTGTCGGCAAGGTCGGTTATCGGCGCTGAGCTGTACGAGGGAGCCTATACGGTACACTCTGCAGCTCATGAGGCACAGGAGCTGCCAACAGCAAACAAACACTTAGTCAAAAATATTACCGTAGAAAAGATACCGTATTACGAAACAAGCAACCTGTCAGACGGTATTACAATCTACATAGGAGATGAAAGAGAGGTCGGAATCTATGGCTGAGAAAACTATTAGTAAAGTTGTGTATGGCGGCAAAACGCTGATTGATTTGACCAGCGATACCGTTACCGCTGATAAGCTGCTTAGCGGCGTTATCGCACATGACAAGAGCGGCGCGGCTATTACCGGTGCTTGTACATTTGACGCCGATACCAGCGATGCGACTGCTGCCAGCGCAGAAATTTTGAGTGGAAAGACTGCTTATGTCAATAAAATCAAAGTTACCGGCGAAATGAGGAACAATGGCGCTGTTACCGGCAGCATCAGTAAAAAAGCTGAAGCGTACAGCATCCCTATCGGCTATCATGACGGCAGCGGCAAGGTAACCATCTCCAGCACGGAGCAGGCCAAAATCATTGCAACAAACATCCGCGCCGGTGTATCCATCTTGGGTGTTGAGGGCACTATGAGCGGCACTGAGGGAGCTAAGGCGCAGGCTAAGACTGCTACACCTAAGACCACGGCGCAGACCATCCTGCCGGACAGTACTCAGGGATTTAATTACCTTACTCAGGTTACCGTAGAGCCAATCCCGTATAACGAGAGCGACAATGCTCAGGGCGGAAAAACCGTTACCATAGGCTGAGGAGGCTGAAAAATGGCAGTGAATAAAGTTATATATGGCGGTAACACCTTGATAGACCTTACTGGTGATACCGTCACCGCTGCCGATTTGGCAGACGGAGTAAAGGCAACAGGTGCAGACGGCAACCCTATTGTAGGCCTGATGCAAAAGGTTACCATTGACGCTGTGTTGTCGACCACCAGCACAAATCCGGTTCAAAATAAGGTAATCACCGAGGCAATAGCCAACATGGGCGGCGGTGGCGGCGATTACCTGCCTTTAACTGGCGGTACAGTCACTGGTGGCATAACAGCACCTAATTTCCAGACAGGCACAGGGGCAGCTAACTATTTCCAGTGCCGCCAATTTAGGGGCGAGGGTGACGCAAACACCTATTATCACGCTGTAGATTTTGGCTATTCGGGACATGATAGTGTCGACTTCTATGAATATGATGCAAATTGGAACTTCTACCAATGCACTACAGGCACTAAGTCTGGCGCCGTTCTTGTTGGCAACATCAACGGCAACGGCTGGAACGGTGGGGCACGGCTGACCGGAGCGCCGACAGCACCGACGGCTGGCGCCGGGACCAATAACACGCAGATAGCTACCACGGCGTTTGTGCAGACGGCTATTGGCGGCAAAGCTAACACATCAGACCTTGCCGATTTTATCAAAACATCCGGACAAAACTTGTGGAGAGCGCAGCAAACGTTTAACCTTGCGACGCTTGGCTATGAGCAATACTCAGCACCTTACAGCAGCACCAATTCGGTTAGCCCATCTACCTCAGCCGCCTCTTATTATGCAACAGGAGCGTTTACTCTTAACCTTGCGACGTTATCAGCATTGCTCAGTAGCAATCAGTCAACGGTGTTTACGGCCTACATCACTGCCAGCGGTGATTATGCGCTGGCCATCACCAACGGCGGCACGGTTAAGTATATCGGCGAGGCATCGGATGTGGCTATCACCAGCGCAGGTCTGCTGCTCAACATCCTTATGACCAAGGACAGCTACGGCAGCCTGACCAGCATCGTGCAGGCTAATAAGCTGACATGAGGTGACAACCATGGGACTTAACAGGATGATGTTTGTTAAACGGTCTGCCGGCGGCGGTGGCATACCTGAGAATGTGTTTGTAATGACCATGGGACAGCAGAGCGGTCAGTATGGATACAGTCGCAACAATGGCAATTATGGCGAGGTTACAGGTAATGTTACGCATGATGGTAAAGCCGTTACTCTTGTTATATTGTCTTATTACGGCGGTTGGCTTGACGTTGCATTTAAAGAGGAGGGTGTTACGAGCGGTAGCCGCAATATTAATTTGAATATCACACCGCTTGAAACGGGTGTTACTGTGCCCCTTGCAGTTGGGAAAATATCGTATCAAAGTGCTGCAACAGGTTTTTACACCTATGTGCAACGTGTGCCGTCAAATATATCAAGTATGTTTACTGCTGCTAATGTAGGCAAGAAATTTAAAGTAGAAATCATCTTTAACTAAGCAAGGAGCAAATAATGAAAACGTATACATACAAGGCTAACAGCTACGATAACTTGTACGATTTGGCAGAGGCACTGGCGCATGACGGCACATTTATCCCACGCACAATATCTGATACTGATCTGGAGCAGCTGGGAGTAAATGTAGCGGAAACCGAAGAACCGATTGAAAATATCCGCACCCGCAAAATTTTTGAACTGAAGCGTCAGCGTGATGCTGCGGAGGTCGAGCCGGTGGAGTATGGCGGGCACCTCTACGATTACGACAGTAAAGCCCGCGACCGCATCAACGCCGCAATTATTGCGCTCGATGTACAGGGAGAGGGCGCTAAAATTAGCTGGACCACGGCAGACAATGAGGATGCGGTGGTAACTGCCGCAGACCTGCGTATGATTATCGCTTCCGTCGCCGCACGCAGCAATAAACTGCATACTGCGTACAGAACTGCTAAGGCACGGGTCGAAGCTGCAGTTACTGCGGATGAAGTAAGAGCTGTAGCAATGAATAATTAGGAGGTTGAGAAATGGATTTTTTAGCTTTGCGCTACGCCGTATATAACGCGGCACACACTTTGACTCATGGTTTTACTTATAAATCGGTTATTGGTGCTATTTTGGCCGTCTTGCTGCACAAACACGCGGTGTTGTTTATGGTTTTTACCGCGTTGGTCTTTTTGGACTGCTTCACTCGCTGGATGAGCCTGTCTTACAAGCGCCTGCAGGGCATGGGGCAAACTCCGTCTGTGATGCAGATTATAGGCGGCATTGAGGCGGCGCGTGCGGAAGGATTGATTTCCTCGGAAGTGATGAAGCATCGCTTTGTTGGCAAGGTCATAGTGTACATCCTCTGCGTGCTTGCTGCCGTGCTTGTAGATTTGGCGATGATTACGCTGCATCAGCCTGTGTGGGCCGTTCCTTTGGTGGCTGGATACTTGGTCATCACTGAGCTGCTGTCGATTTGTGAGAATTTGAGTGATGCAGGCATTGAGGCTGTCGGGGAACTGGCAGCTATCATTAAAAAGAGAAAGGGCTGATTACTATGTTAACTGAACATTTTTCTGAAGCTGAATTTGCATGCCGTTGCTGTGGCATGCTGCCTACGACCGGTATCAGCATGGCATTGCTGTTGGGACTGGAGCGCTTGCGCCTGCGCATCGGCAGACCGATTAACATCAGCAGCGGCTATCGTTGCCCGGATCATAATCGCGCTGTTGGTGGCGTGTGGAACAGCCAACATGTCAAAGGCACTGCTGCAGATATTTATGTTGACGGCATTGGCGTGCGTGAACTGGCCAACATTTGCAAGCAAATCTTCGATGGCGTAGGCACCTACGTTGACAGCGGTTTTGTGCATGTGGATATGCGCGAGGGTGGTTCCGTTCCAGGTTACTTTACTTGGGAGGGATAAAATGTGTTTAAAACAATTTTGCGCAATTACTGCAGCTACATTATTATTGCTGTTGCCTGCCTCTGCATCGGAGGCATCATCGGCTACAGCCTGCACAACCTACACGATGACGGCAACGGAGATGACAGCGCTCGACAGTCGCTTGACTCTGCTGCAGCAGCAAACAAAAGTCACCAGGCAAGCGATGGCAGAATCACAAGCAGCGCTGAGCAAATCGAAGACGGAATTGAGCAAGCTCAAGACGGAATCAATAAAGCTGCAGATAGAGCTGCAAGCTCAGAGCAGCTTATTGGAGAGTGCCAACAAATCCTTGCAGGCATCCGCGCGCGAGGAGAAGCGCATTAAAAGACAGCGGCTGCTTTGGCAGATTATTGCCGGCAGTGTGGCTGTAGTTTTGGTCAAGGAAAAGCTGTAAAAAAAGACGTGGCAGGAAAAAGCAAGGGAACGTCGAATTTATTATTAACAACTTATGCAATAATCTTCGCCTTAAATAGCTTGAATAATGGGTACATTGTGGCCGTTTTGTGTCCGCTGACAAAATGTACACTAAAGCGATTTAATTACAATAGATGTAGCTTAGTTGCTTCAATCCCTTATTTAAGGCAGTTTTCAACTAATATAAATGAAATCTTATGGCTATAAAATACCTATAATGAAGCTAGTTCTATTGACGAGCCATGTTGAGTGCGTCACCCTGCTCACTAGGAGCTGAGCGACGCGGTGAGCAGTTGGTGCGCGCCATGCGATAGCCGTCCGAGAATGCGAGCGTGAGCGAAGCATGATTGGAGACGGCGAACCGCTGAAACTGTGGTGCTGCTGACTAAAGTACAGAATGAGCAGTATGAAAAATGATTGAAATACGCCTTTTGAATAGAGCTTTTGAAAACGAAAAAACAGACACAAATAAAAAATTAAATGTTTTGGTAGTTTGTGGTCAGTAGGATGGATATTATAGGGAGGCAGATGATATGCCAACAACAATAGAAGTTAATAAGCAAAGTGTGGAGACGCTTTTGGGTAGCGGAAAATCAAAGCCGTTTGTTATACCAGAATACCAGCGTCCTTATGCTTGGACTGATGAACAGGTAGAAACTCTCTTTGAGGATTTATGGGAGTTTACTGCTACAAGTGGTGGAACAGAAAGAGAAAGTTCCTATTTTCTGGGAAGTGTGGTTTCCTACGAAAATGAAAATGGTGAGCAGGAAATAATTGATGGGCAGCAGCGTATCACATCACTTTTTCTGTTATTGCGTGCTATTTATACAAAACTTGTTGCAACAGCAGCATCAGAGAGAACAGCAGAGGCCAACAATTTTATTGGAAAGATTGAGCCTACGATTTGGCGTACCAATAAACTTACCGGAACGGTGGATTTCAAGAACATTCTTTTGTATTCACGTGTTGTAAATAACGATGGTAATGAAATCTTACGTTCTATTTTGGAGACTGGAAAAGCTGATGAAAATGCGAAAGACAATTATTCGAAGAATTATCGATATTTCCAAGAGTTGTTTGATAAGCATTCTAAAGAGAATCCTCTGATGGTTTACCAGTTTATCTATGCTCTTTTGAACCAAGCTATTCTGCTTCCGATTACAGCTGATACTCAGGATACTGCCTTGACGATTTTCTCAACATTAAATGATAGAGGACTTCCTTTATCAGATGCGGATATTTTCAAAGCGAAGATTTACAACAAACTTGAACAGGATGCTAAAAAGGCATTTATAGAACGCTGGAAAGAGTTAGATGAGCAAGCTACAGATGCGAATGAAAGTATACAACAGCTTTTCTACTACAATATGTTTTATTACCGGGCACTTGACAAGGATACTAAGACTACTACTCCGGGTGTTAGAAAGTATTACGCAGCTAATAAATTTGAACGATTATACAAGCCAGAACTTTTAGATACCCTTTTTGTGATTTTAAATCTATGGAAGGTTGTAAACAAGGGTGAAGAGCTAGAAGGTGAAGATTGGTCTAAAAACAAAAAAATTAGGCAGACACTGGATACCTTGGCTTCATATCCAAATGAGTTCTGGAAATATCCGGTTGTTATTTACTACGTTTGCTACAGAAATAAAGCAAATTTTGAAAAAAGATTTGCTCTGTTCTTGAATAAGTTACTTATGGAGCTGATGACAAAGTATTTGATAACACCTACAATCAATGCTGTAAAACCAGATATCTTAAAATTGAATTCTGCAATTGTTGTTTCTATTGTACCTGCATTTGAGTTTAAGGTTATTGATATGCCACAGCTGGAACCATATATTCAGAATCCTAATCGTAATACAGTGCGTATGCTTTTGAAGACGCTTGCCTATGAGCATCAAGATGATTTGCTTCCTGCAAAATGGGAGATTGAGCATATCTTCCCTCAGAAGTGGCAGACCAACTACTTTCCAAATGAGTCGGATTCAACAATAAAGGAGAAAATAGAGCACATCGGAAACAAGCTACCATTTGAAAAGAAGTTGAATATTGTTGCAGGCAATGGCTATTTCAAGAAGAAGAAAAAAGAGTATGCTACTTCTAAGATTGAAATCACAAATGCTATGGGCATTTCGGATGTAATGGATTGGAATGTGGACTCTATCATGAAGCGAGACATTCGTGTATCGGATGAGGTAGTTAAGATTTTAAATAGATGGAACAACGAATATTTAAATATTCCAGGCGACGAAGAAAAAGCAGAATTACCTTCAGAGGAAGACTTAGCTCGAATTGAGGAGTTTAAGAAGAAGGGCTGGATATAATGACAAGGTAAAAAGGTGGCTTTTAACTTGGTAAAAACAAAGCAGAAATAATCATCCGTTCCAGCGTAGCGGAATACCTGACTTATGTTGCTTTTGTGGGGGACCAACAAGACAGCATTGAGATGCGTTACGAAGATGAAAATATATGGCTGACACAGAAAATGATAGCCACATTATATGGTGTTGGTTTGCCAACGATAAATGAACATATTAAAAAGATTTATGCAGATAGTGAATTAGAAGAGTCTGCAACTATTCGGAATTTCCGAATAGTTCAAACCGAAGGTTCACGTCAGGCGACTCGTGATATAAAGTATTATAATCTTCAAATGATTATTGCTGTTGGATTCAAGGTAAACAATGAGAGAGCTGTACAGTTTTGCAAGTGGGCTAACCGCATCGTTAAGGACTACACCATCAAAGGCTAGGTTATGGACTCGTCAAACACAATAAAATGAAAAAGGGATTCCGGCAGATTACCTATTTAAGGCGGTCTGTGGGAATCCCTTTTATGTTTTCTTATGAAAATTTCGATGTTATGGGTGATTGTTCTACAGCGCATATTGTTGTTACTTTATATAAGATGAAGCTACCATACTATTTTATGACAGCCTCTGTACAATATGATTAGTTCTTTAGTATATTTTTACTTGTATATACTATTTAATGTTGTACATATGGAATTTGCATCACGAGTCTTTTCTGCAGAACACGGGTTAAAGTATTGATATTGGTACTAAGCTTTCAATTCTGACTTCTATACGGACCAGAAGATACTAGCTGACGAGTATTTTCACAATCCTGTGAAATATATTACGTGGTGCTGTAACTCAAAGTAAAGAATGTTAAGGCGTCTGTGTCATGGTTACAGTGAAAAACATATTATAAATATAAGGATGTTAGTATACTTATTTTGAATTTAGAGTTATAATTTAAATAGAATATTGAAATTATGGAGGAGTAAATATATGAGTGATGCAGTTGGCGGTTTATTATTAGTAGCAGATATTGGCATTGGATTATGGGCTAACGATAGAGGGAGAAATGGATTTCTTTGGTTTTTTATCGCTCTTTTCTTTTCGCCTATAATTGCGGGGGTTATTTTGGCACTTTTGAAAAATAAGAACTCAGATTCTGCTTCTTCTAGATATATTAGTACGTTGTTTGCTAAGAAGTTAGAAGAAAATCAACCATTACCTGTGGTGGCAGCACCGACATTAATGCTAAGAAATGATGAAATTTGTCATTATTCTGCACCTGTTGATTATTTAGTAACCAAAAATGTGATTGTCAATTATCAAGGCGCACATACAGGTGGTTCTGTAAGGATTATGAAAGGGTTAAGTGTTCGTGCGGGAGAAAAAACTTTGACACCTATACGTCAAGACGTGGCTAATATAACTCCAGCAGTTTTTTCTGTAACTAATAAAAGAGTAGTACTTGCGTGTAGCAAAGCGTCTTTTGATAAACCAATTAATTGTATTACATCTGTAATTCCGCGCACCAATGGTATAGAAATACAGATTGGCGAAAAAACATATCAGATATTAACAAAAGAAGGAATATACATTTATCAAATTATTAACAGAGCTTATCAGCAAGGTTGATTGGCTTTAATAGTCGAAAACTAAAAAGCATGCCGAGTGGTACGAGGTGATGTTTCATGAAGGGAAACAGAATTAGTTTTAAGCTGTCAACAGAAACTTTTGGGTGTGATAATGAGCCTACGGATGTAGTTGAAATCTATATTGATGGAGATAATCTGCGTAAAAAGATTTCATGCGGATTACCATTGTGGCCGTCGGAATTATATACAAGTCTTATGAAAAGTTTCTTTTTGAAAGATGAACCGGTCAATATATTTGTATGTGGTTGTGGATGTGTTGGTTGTGGAGATACCGAGGTTCATATTGATGAAACGGAACATTTGGTTATTTGGCATGATTTCATTCACGATTCTAAAACCATTGAGTTTAATCATATATTTGTTTTTGATCGAGAGCAGTACTATGCTGAGGTAAATAAAATACTTGAATGGGTGGGAGATACAAGACTGGTTCATTATCTCGGAAATGTGTTTACTGTATGGTCTGATGAGCTGCGTTTAAGATATTTGGCAGATAATCTTAGTTGTTCATGTGCTCTAAGATATGATTTCAAGTCAGAAATTTATTTTGGGCGGGAAGAAGTGTTGAATGCGCTGAAGTTAGAGTTCGCAGAGGGTGCATATAAACAAAAAGAAACTCAAAATTTTTTCTACAGAATAGGTGGCTTTCATAGAAGAATGAAAGCAAAAGGATATAGTGACAAGTATCTGGAGTTATATCATCATGAAAGTCCAACTGAAGCAGTTATGCATGTGTTTTATAATACTGATTCAGATGGAAAAATCAATGATATATTGCTCAGAAGAAATATAGAGCGGTGAATTAAAATGTTGAGGAGGTGAACGTGATAATGGTTACATTTAAGTTGATAGAAGAAACAGACGAGTATTTACTTTATTGGTATTACGCTGAAGGCGATGAAAGCCTGAAACCGGGAATAATCATCGTTGATAAAATTAACGGTAAGATTGATATTACAGAGCTTGCCGAGGATGATTGGGAACGTGATATATCTGTTGAAGAGCTAAATGAATTAGCTGAATCAGTCAATAGAGAGATACGTGAAGAAGGAGGAACGGATTTTGAACCGGAGCATAGCGTATTTTTTGGAGACCATGCAGTCAATGCAATTTGGGATAAATTGCGTGAAGGAATTGTTCCGAAAAAAGGAGCGCGGGCTTGGTATTGATGAAGCGTTGAAGCAGTGGTTTTGCTCTATTTTGAATAGGGAAGGAAAATTTTATCCTAGCTGACAGCATAAAAGCATAATAGCATTACAAGGCGTTCTACATGATTGCGGTAGAACGTCTTATTCTTCAAGAAAGATTAGAGAATTTTCATACTATTCTTGACATTATCGCAATTATCTGCTAAGATAAACCCATAAGATTTTGCACGCCTGCCTGGAGTACGGTCGTCGCAGCGTCATTGAGAACGCCTTATGTATTATTGAGTAGTACATAGGGCGTTTTTTGTTAAGAAGGGAGCTAAAGTAATGCAAACAACCGAAGTAGGTCAAAACAGCGAAATCAAGCAGGTCATACGCAGCCTTTGCATGATGAACAACAGGTTTATGAACTTTATGCTTGATGACAACAAAGAAGCAGCGCAGGTTTTCTTGCGCGTAATCCTGGAAGATGATAAAATTAAGGTAAGAAATGTCAGGATACAGAGTTTTATCCAAAACATCTACGGACATTCTTCGCAGTTGGATATTCTGGCGCAGGATAGCGAGGGACGCTATTTTAACGTAGAGGTACAAAGAAGCGATGAAGGTGCCCCGGCAAGACGCGCCAGATTTTACAGCAGTATCCTTGATACACACTTCCTGCAGCCTGGTAAGCTCTACGAAGAGCTTCCGGATACCTACGTAATTTTTATCACAGAAAACGACGTCTTGCACGATAATCTACCGTTGTATAATATAAGACGCAGAATAGATGAAAATGCGAAATGCTTTGAGGATGGTTCGCATATCATTTATGTCAACAGCCAGCGTAGAGATGATACAGCATTAGGTAAACTGATGCAGGATTTATATTGCACAGAGCCAAAGAATCTGCATTACCAAGAATTTGCCGAGCGCATGGAGTTTTTGAAATACAGCAAGGAGGGTGAAGAAAAAATGACTGATGTAATTGAAGAATATGCTGCAAGAAAGGCAGAAGCAGCAGCGAAGGCAGTTGAAGAAAAAATGACTGACGTAATTGAAGAATATGCTGCAAGAAAGGCAGAAGCAGTAGCTAAGGAAGCAGCAGAAGCAATGGCAAAAGAAAAGAAGATTGAATTTGCCAAGGATTTGTTGGCTGAGGGTATGAGCATTGAGTTTACCGTTCGTCTTTCCAAGCTGTCGGAAGCAGAGGTGCGTGAGCTTGCCTCCAAGCTGACAGCATAACAGTAAACAGCATAAAGCTGCAAAAGGCGTTTTGCCAAACTTTGGTAGAACGCTTTTTTATATAAACGATCTCCGCATTCTCCATGATTTATGCTATAATAAACTACAAGTATGTTTGCGGGAGGTTGCCATGTTTGCTGTTAATGTTGCAATAAATTTACCGGTGAAAAATTTATTCCGTCAGTTTACCTACAGTGTGCCGGAAGCGCTGCAGTTTATAGACAGCGGCTGGCGTGTAGTTGTTCCCTTCAGCGGCCAGAAGGTGGAAGGCTTTGTGGTGGAGTGTGTGCCATTGCCTGCTGACCTGGAGCTCCGCGGTAAGCTGAAGCCTGTGGAGGCAGCCTTGGGCGATACTCCTTGGTTTGATAAGGAAATGCTGGCTACTGCCAAATGGATGGCAGATTATTATATGTGTTCGCTGGCAGAGGCGATGCGTCTTTTTGTGCCGGGGAAATCGAGTATTAAGCGGCGTGCCGTGCGTGATGCGCAGGGACGTTTGCTTTATTATGTTTATAATGAGCGTTTGCAGGAAAAAACTGTGTTGGCTTACCGCATCAATGCCGCAGGCAGGCAGGTGTTGGCTGAAGGAACGCTTGCCAAACGTGCCAAGGGGCAGCATGCTGCGTTGGGCATACTGGCGCATGCTGCAGGGGCGCTGAGCGTGAGCGAGCTGGCGCAGCAGGGTGTGAGCTCCGCTGTGGCGCGCGCATTAGCGCAAAACGGTTTGGCAGACGCGGTGCAGAAGCGTGTGCTGCGCAACAGCTACAACACTGTGCAGGAGCGTGGCGAAAGCCTGCAGCTGACGGCGGAGCAGCAGGATGCTGCGGCAAAGATTAATCAGGCGATAGATGCGCAGCATGCGCAGTCCTTTTTGCTGCAGGGTATTACTGGCAGCGGCAAGACGGAGGTTTACCTGCGTGCGGCAGCTCATGCTGTGGATGCAGGCTGGCAGGTGCTGATGCTGGTGCCGGAAATTGCGCTCACAGCACAGCTGGTGAAGCGCTTTCAGGCGTGGTTCGGCAGCGAAATTGCTGTGGCGCACAGTAAGCTGTCGCAGAACGAAAGAGGCGACGTGTGGTACCGCATGCGTACAGGCAAGGCAAGGGTGCTGATTGGCGTGCGCAGTGCTGTGTTCGCTCCGTTTGAAAAGCTGGGACTGGTGATTGTCGACGAGGAGCACGAAGGCAGCTATAAGGAGGAGGACCATCGTCCGCATTACAATGCACGTGATGTTGCCCGCACCCGCTGCCGCCTGACCGGCGCAGCTTTGGTGCTTGGCAGTGCTACGCCGGATTTATGCACGTATTATAAGGCACTGCAGGGCGAGTGTACACATTTGCATCTTACGTCACGTCCGAATGGTGCCGCTTTGCCAAAGGTTGAAATCGTGGATATGCGCAAGGAACTGGAGGCACGCAATTTCAGCGTGCTGTCGCGCGCGCTGCAGCAGGCGCTGGTGATGACGGCGGCGGCGGGGGAGCAGGCGATAGTGCTTTTGAACCGTCGCGGCTATTCTACCTTTGTGATGTGCCGTGACTGTGGCCAGACGATTACCTGTCCGCATTGCGCAGTAGCAATGGTTTACCATAAGAAGAACGAGGATTTGCGCTGCCATTACTGCGGTAACACGATGCCACTGCCGCAGGAATGCCCAAACTGTCACAGCCGCCGCATCAAATATTTCGGCAGCGGTACGCAGAAGGCGGAAGAACAGCTGCAGCAGCTGCCGGAGGTGCGGGTTTTGCGCATGGACCAGGATTCGACTGTGGCGAAGTTTGCGCATGCCGATATTTTGCGGCGCTTTGCCGACGGTGCGGCAAATGTTTTGATAGGCACGCAGATGGTGGCGAAGGGACATGATATTCCCAATGTAACGCTGGTGGGAGTGCTGGCGGCGGACAGTACGCTGCATCTGCCGGATTACCGAGCGTCGGAGCGCGCCTTTTCACTATTAACGCAGGCAGCGGGGCGTGCGGGACGCGGTGACCGGCCGGGACATGTAATCTTCCAGACCTATGATCCGGATAACCCGATTCTGCAGCTGGCGGTGACGCAGGATTATGACACCTTTGCCAAGCGCGAGCTGCAGGAACGTAAGAACTATTTTTATCCTCCGTTCGCCCAGATGCTTAAGCTGCAGATAGTGGATAAGGATGAGGGTGCTGGCCTGGCGCTGGCGCAGCAGGTTGTCTTTTATCTGCAGAGCCTGAAGCTGCAAGGTAAGCTGGAGGATTTGCTGATTGCAGGACCATTTCCCTCGCTGGTGGCGAAAGCCTATGATCTGTACCGCTTCAACGTGCTGCTGAAGGCGCAGGATTTGAAGGAAACAAAGGAAGCGCTGCTGAACAGTGAATTTAAGGAAAAAGCAAATTTATACTTTAATGTTGACCCTGTAAGTGTAATTTAAAGTGATAAATGATTGTATAAAAACGGAGTTTGTGTTACAATATAGAAGATTTAACACTGCTAATGCCGGTAGAATGTTGCAAAAAATCTGCCGGTGTCAGCAAATTGATTAATGGGAGTAATTGTTTATGAGCATGCAGATGGAATTTATCAAGGTGCTGCCGTCGCCGCAGGCCTTAATGGAGGATTATCCGGTAAGTAAGGCTTCTAAGCTGCTGAAGCTGCAGCGTGACGAGGCTATAAAGAATATTTTTACAGGCAAGGATGACCGCTTTTTGCTGGTCATCGGTCCATGTTCCAGCGATAACGAGGACGCTGTGCTGGACTATGTTTATCGTCTGGCCAAGCTGCAGGAAAAGGTACAGGATAAAATTTTTATCGTACCGCGTCTGTACACCAACAAGCCGCGTACTATCGGCGTAGGCTATAAGGGTATGCTGCATCAGCCTTCTCCCGAGGGTGAGGAGGATATGCTGGGCGGTATTATCGCTATCCGAAAAATGAACGTGCGCGTGGTAGAAGAAACCGGTCTGACCGGCGCCGAGGAAATTCTCTATCCCGAGGTTTTCCGTTATCTGTCCGATTTGCTGAGCTACGCTGCAGTAGGTGCGCGCTCCAGCGAGGATCAGCTGCACCGCATGATTGCCAGCGGCGTAGGCATTCCCGTAGGCATGAAGAATCCTACCAGCGGCGATTTGTCTGTTATGCTCAACAGTGTGGCGGCAGCGCAGCATGAGCAGGAATTTTTGTTTCGTGGCTGGGAGGTGCGCACCAAGGGCAACCCGCTGGCGCATTCTATTTTGCGCGGTTATGTTGACCCCATCGGCAACAGCTTCCCCAACTACCATTATGAGGTGCTGAAAATCGTTATTGATATGTATGCAGAACGTCAGCTGCAGAATCCGGCAATTATTGTGGATACCAACCACGCCAACTCCGGCAAAAAATATCTGGAGCAAATCCGCATTGCTAAGGATATCGTGCATTCCCGTAAGCTGAATGCCGATATCAACAGAATCGTCAAGGGTCTGATGATTGAAAGCTATATCGAGGACGGTGCTCAGGGCGTACATGACGGTGTCTACGGCAAATCTATTACCGACCCCTGCCTGGGCTGGGAAAAAACGGAAAGACTGTTGCTTGACCTGGCGGAAGAATTGTAAACTGATAGGTATGAGCTGCTGCGGCGAAGGCTGCAGCAGTTTTTTTGCATGCAAAAAAACCGCCTGCTTTAGCAGGCGGCCTCTAAACATTCTCAGCTATTAAAATGTTTCCAGCAGCTTGTAGCCACGACCGATGAGGAAGGTGGCAGTTTCCGGCTCGTTGGTTTTAAAAACTACTACTGGTTTAACATTGTCGCGGTTAAAGGAAATATACAGATAGGAAATGTCGATGTTGGCACCGTGAATAGCGGCAAGAATTCCGTCCAGATAACCCGGAGTATCGTTCATCTCTACGGCAATAACCTTGTCCTGACGGCATTGGTAGCCTTCTGCCTTCAGCACCTCGATAGCAGTTTCTGCCTTGTCCACAATCAGGCGCACGATGCCGAATTCCGCGCTGTCATTGGCCAGCATAGTGTAAATATTGATATTGGCTTTAGCGAGAATGGTAGTGATTTTGAACAAACCACCCTCGTTGTTTTCGGTGAATAAAGAAACCTGGTTCAGCATATGTAAAAATCCTCCCTAAATTATCATAATCATAAAGCATACTGTACAGTTGTTAGCTTTTGTTTGCTTGATAATAGATTATAGCACAAATTTCGGTGACAAGAAAGATGTTTTTGTAAAGTTATCCTAGTGTAATGCAAGCTATTGTGAATTGAATGAGGACAAAAATAATATTTATTTTTGTTTTGAAAGAAGCAAATAACAGGTTTTTGGGTTAAGGTTGATGCTTGCTAACCATTTTAATCTTTAGCGTAAATGTTTCAGTAGACTTCGGGTTGAAACGAATAAAGATTTCAAATTACTTGATTTTTCGTATGAAAGTGCTATAATAATTCTTGCAATATATGAACAAACATCAAAGTGTTTGCAAGAAGGCGGAGGTTGATAATATGGGTATGAAGAAATTATTAGCAGTTTTATTCTCGGCTTTACTGCTTGTAGGCGTTGCAGGCTGCGGCGGCAACAATGCGCAACAGGGCGCGGTAACACAAAAGGTTATGAACGCCAAAACTAAGCAGGATTTTGAGCCTGTAACAGAAATTAAGGAAGGACGCAAAAACGTCTATGCTGTGCTCAAGGTTATGAAGGGTAACTACTGGGAAGAAGTTATCCGCGGTATTAAAGACGGCGCAGCCAAGGCTGACGTTAACGTTTATGTCGGCGGCGTTATGAAGGACGGCGACTGGGAGCTGCAACGCGATATGGTCAAGGAGCTTCCCGGCAAAAAAGCAGATGCAGTAATACTTGCTCCGGCGGACAGCTCCAATATGACGGCAAGTGCGAAAACTCTGCGCGAGCAGAAGATGCCGGTATTTTTGGTTGATACCGCATTGAGCAGCAATGATTACGATGCAGCTTTCCTTACCAACAACCTGGAGGCAGGTGCAGAGGTTTGCCAACAGATGGTGGAGCAGATGAAGGCTAACGGCGTTAAGGAATCCGAGGAGGCAACAGTTCTGGTACATGTCAGCACATTGGCCAGCACTACGATTGCCGACCGTCTGAACAGCATTATGGCAAACTGGGGGAAGTTTGCTCCTGCAAGCTGGAAAATAGAACATGATTATATTATTAACTACGGTGATGAAGCAGGCGCAGTTAAGCTGGTTACCGAAAAAATCAAAAACACTCATAATGTTAAAGGCATTATCGCCTGCAACAACGGCTCCACCAATGCAACTGTGGAGGCTGTAATGGCTGCAGGTCGCAAGGATGTTGCCGTTACTGGTTTTGACCTTGGCAAAAAGACTTTACTGGGCTTGGAGGACAAGAACTATAATATTGCCGTTGCCGTACAGAATCAGTACAAAATGGGCTACGAGGCTGTGATGGCTGCCGCTGCTGCAGCAAAAGATGGCAGCAAGCCGGCACAGAAGCTGGTGAATACCGGTATTCGTATGGCAGATAAAAATAATTATAAAAAATAGATAACAAAAAAGCTTAAGAGCCTTCTGCTTCTGACGGAAAATCCGCCTGACGCAGAAGGCTTTTGCAGTATTTGCTTAAATATATGAGGAAGCCTGTGCAGAGAATTTGTTTTTTCCTGTAGTAATGTGTTATAATGAACTATTGGAATAGATACAAGGAGGAACAAAAATGGCTAAGTTAAAAATAGTGATTGCCGGCGCTCCGGTGCTGCGTGAGGTGGCTCAACCGGTAGAGCGTATAGATAAAAAATTGCAGCGTCTGCTGCGTGATATGGCAGAAACAATGTATGCGGCCGACGGCGTGGGTCTGGCTGCACCGCAGGTGGGTGTAAGCAAGCGCGTAGTAGTTATTGACGTAGGCGAAGGCCTGTACGAGCTGATTAACCCTGAGATTGTTAAACGCGAGGGCAAGGTGCTGGGCAGCGAAGGCTGTCTTTCCGTGCCTGATTACGAAGGCGAGGTAGAGCGCTCCGAATATGTAGAATGCGAATTCACCGACAAAACCGGTCAACGCATGCTGCTTTCCGCAAGCGGTCTGCTGGCTATTTGCATTCAGCATGAGCTGGACCATCTGGACGGCATTCTGTTCATCGACAAAGCTAAAACCATTTCGCCTAAGCAGAAGGAAAATCCCGAGGATGCTGTAAGATAAATCCTGAGCGGGATATGAAAAAAAGATATACGGAGGAAAACAAATGCGTATAGTATTTATGGGAACACCGGATTTCGCAGTCGGCAGCCTGCAGGCGCTGTGCGAAAGCGGTAAGCATGAAATTCTTGCGGTAGTAACTCAACCGGACCGTCCGAAGGGACGCGGCAACAAGCTGCTGCAGACACCTGTTAAGGAATATGCGCTGGAGCAGGGCCTGACTGTTTACCAGCCGCAAAAGGTAAAAACCCCTGAATTTGTTGAGCTGCTGCACGAGCTGCAGCCGGAGATGATTGTAGTAGCTGCCTTCGGTCAGTTCTTGAGCAAAGAAATTCTGGAGCTGCCAAAATACGGCTGCATCAACGTGCATGCATCGCTGCTGCCGAAGTATCGCGGTGCGGCGCCGATTCAGTACGCCATCATCAAGGGTGAAAAGGAATCGGGCGTAACAATTATGCAGATGGATATCGGCATGGATACCGGCGCTATGCTGGATAAGGTAGTAGTGCCTATTGCTGAAAACACCACGATGGGCGAGCTGCATGACGCTCTGCGTGAGCAAGGTGCGGCACTGCTGCTGCAGGTTATCGACAAGATTGCGACAGGTACTGCCGTGGCTGAGCCGCAGGATGATGCGCAGGCTACCTATGCGACACTTCTCGACCGCAGCATGGAGCATATCGACTGGAGCAAAACGGCGCAGGAGGTACACAACCTTATCCGTGGCTTTAACCCTGCACCCAGCACCTTTACCAAGCTGCCGAACGGCAAGAGCCTGAAAATCTGGGGCAGCAAAATGACTGACAAAAGCAGCGCTGCTGCTGCCGGTACCGTTATCGAAACCGGCAAGCACAGCTTCTTTGTAGCTTGCGGTGAGGGCGTACTGGAAATCACCGAGGTACAGCCCGAATCCAAAAAACGTATGCCGGCGCAGGTTTTCCTGAACGGCCGCGGCGTACAGGAGGGCGACCTGCTTGCCTGAAGCAGGCTGTGATTTGAAGGAGTAATCTTTTAATGAACGAAGACAGTGTATTTAAGCCCAAAAAACGTATATTTATGGCCCTGACATCCATCAGCGCCGTGTTAGGTGCGTTGATGTTTTATGTAGTCTGGAAGGTAACATTTCCGGGACTTTATGAAATCAGCCGTTTTCTGCCGATAGTCTTCGGCTTTTTCGGCGTGCTTATAGTGTTGGCGATGCTCAGCGGCGTGCTGGGAATTGTCATGGCGCTGTTGGGAATACCGGTGCTTAAGATTTTATACTTTTGGGCGTGGAAGGCGATTAATATTCTCTTCCCCTTTGCGGTAGTACTGGGACGCTTGTTCAATATTCCCCGTGACCGCATTGAGCAGTCCTTTATTGAGGTTAGCAACAATCTGGTGCTGCAGCATAAGGTGAAGGTGCCTGCCAACCGAATTATGATTTTAACACCGCATTGTATCCAACTGGATACCTGCGTACATAAGATAACCCGTAACGTAGAGAACTGCCGTCAGTGCGGACGCTGTAGCGTAGGTGCTATGCTGGGGCTGGCGCACAAGTACGGCTGCCATTTTGCCGTGGCTACCGGCGGTACGCTGGCAAGGCAGATGGTTAAGCAGGCAAGGCCGAAGGCTATTGTGGCCGTGGCCTGCGAGCGTGATCTGACCAGCGGCATTCAGGATGTGTTTCCTCTGCCGGTGCTGGGCGTTTTAAACGAGCGTCCCTTCGGTCCCTGCTTTAATACACGGGTAGATATTAATAAGCTGGAAGCAGCAATATTAGCATTTATGGAAGATGATGAGGAAGAAACAAAGCATGCGGAAGGAACAAAAAGCAAATTATCCTGAAAGCGCCCGCGGAGCAGCGGCGCTTTTGGTGCGAATGGTGCTGGAGGACGGCGCTTATACGAATATCGCGCTGAACCAGTATCTGCGCGGCAGCAGACTGAGCGACCTTGACAGAAGGCTGGCAACGGAGCTGGTATACGGCACGGTAAAGGCCAGCGGTACGCTTGACTGGTATCTGGCGCAGTGCGTTAGCCGTCCGCTGGACAAGGTGGCCGGTGATATTTTAGCGATACTGCGCATCAGTACATATCAGCTGCTGTATATGACGCGTATTCCGGCGTCAGCGGCAGTAAACGAGGCTGTGAAGCTGGCACGCTCGGTGAGCCATGAGGGCAGCGCCAAGTTCGTCAACGGCGTTCTGCGCGGTCTGTTGCGTAAGCAGGAGGCAGGTGCGTTCGTCCTGCCTGATGCCGAAAAGCAGGATGCAGATTATCTGTCGCTAAAGTATTACCATCCGCGCTGGCTGGTGAAACGCTGGCTGGGACCGTGGGGACGCGGCGGCACCGAACGCCTGCTGACGTTTGATAATACGGCTGCGCCGGTGTGCCTGCGTGTTAATACGCTGGTGACTACGCGTGACAAGCTGTTGGCTGATCTGACGGAAATGGGCGCACAGGTGCGTGCTTCCGAATGGAGTCCCTATGGCATTGTAGCAGAGCATCTGCCGTCGCTGCATACACTTTTGGCGGCACTGCCGCAGCATTTTTATATTCAGGACGAAAGCTCTATGCTGGTAGCGCCGGTGCTGGCGCCGCAGTCCGGAATGCGCGTGCTGGATATGTGCAGCGCTCCAGGCGGCAAGGCAACACACGTGGCACAGCTTATGCAGGATAAGGGCGAGGTTATCGCCTGCGATATCCACGAGCACAAGCTGGAGCTGATTGCCGAAAATGCTGCCCGTCTGGGTATGAAGAGCGTCAAAGCACTGCAGAACGATGCTCTGCAGCTGCGCAGCGAATGGCTGGGAGCGTTTGACAGAGTTTTGGTTGATGCACCCTGCTCCGGTCTGGGTGTGCTGCGCCGCCGTGCGGAAGCACGCTGGCGCAAGCAGCGCAAGGATTTGAAGCTGTTCCCGCCGCTGCAACTGGCAATTTTAAAGAATGCCGCACAGTACGTGAAGGATGGCGGTACCATGGTTTACAGCACCTGCACGATTGAGCAGAGCGAAAACCATTATCTGGTGGAAGAGTTTTTAACGCAGCATCCCGAATGGCAGCGTGTGGAGTTTACGCATCCGCTGACGGGCGAGCAGGTACAGGAGCTGCAGCTTCTGCCGCAGAATGACGGCATTGACGGCTTTTATATCTGTAAGCTGATGAAAAAGCAGTAATATAGAGGTAAGAGAATGCAAGATATTTTTGCTTTACCAATAGAAGAATTACAAGAATTATTTGTGGCGGCAGGACTGAAAAAGTTTCGCGCTAAGCAGGTATTTCAATGGCTGTACCAAAAGTCGGTTTTTGATTTTGCAGCGATGCATAACCTGAGCAAGGCTGATATTGCCGTGCTGCAGGAAAAATTTACCGTGCTGCCGCGCAGTCTGAAAATTTTGCGTGAGCAGAATTCCTCCGACGGCATGACGAGCAAGCTGCTTTTGGGCTTGCCAGACGGAAATTCGGTAGAAACGGTTCTGATGCACCATGATTACGGCTACAGCGTGTGCGTTTCCAGCCAGGTCGGCTGCGATATGCACTGTGCTTTCTGCGCCAGCGGCCTGAAGGGCGCTGTACGCAACCTGACGGCTGCGGAAATCGTGGCGCAGGTTTACCTGTTCAACGAGCGCCTGCGTGAGCAGGGCGCGATGGTGAGCAGAGTGGTGGTTATGGGCAGCGGTGAGCCGATGCTGAACTTTGACAGCGTTTTGCAGGCGCTGGATTTTCTGCATCGCGAGGACACCTGCAACATGAGCTACCGCAACATGACGCTTTCCACCTGCGGCATTATTCCGGGCATCAAACGTCTGGAGGAGCAGGGTAAGCCGATAAATCTGGCAATTTCGCTGCACGCAGTCAAAAACGAGCTGCGTACGGCGCTGATGCCTGTCAACAAGGGCTATCCTTTCGTGGATGTGCTGACAGCTGCTGAAAGCTACAGCAAGGCCAGCGGCAGGCAGATAACTTATGAATATATTCTGTTGAAGGGAAAAAATGACAGTCCGCAGGACGCGGAGCTTTTGAGCAATTACCTGCGCTATAAGCAGGCATCCGTTAATCTGATACCGGCCAACCCGGTACCGGAGCAGGGCTTTGAGCGTCCATCCAAAGCGGCAGTAGAACGCTTTTTGCGCATCCTGCAGAAAAACAGGATTAACGCTACCGTTCGTAAGGAGATGGGCAAGGATATTGATGCGGCCTGCGGTCAGCTGCGGGCTAAATTTGCCAAGGAACAGGAGCAAAAATAATGCAGGTAATCAGCAGAACCCATGTGGGCCTGGTCAGAGAGAATAATGAAGATGCGCTGCTGGTGCGCGAACCCTCTCTTTTTGCCGTTGCCGACGGCATGGGAGGCTATGCGGCAGGCGAAATCGCCAGCAGGTCTACTATTAAAGCCTTTGAGGCTGCAACACACAGCCTGCGTCATGAGCAGGAGGAACAGAATATCCGTAAGGTTATGCTGGAGGCCTTTGACAAGGCCAATACGCACGTTTATAAAATGGCGGTGAGCAACGAAAGCTATTCCGGCATGGGAACGACGATGACGGCACTTTATCTGCCGGGGGATGGGCACGGCTACTGCTGCCATGTAGGCGACAGCAGATTGTATCTGTTCCGCAACGACAAGCTGGAGCAGTTGACGCATGACCATACACTGGTAGCAGATTTAAAGGAACAGGGAAAAATCACGGACGAGGAAGCCTTTGTACATCCGCAGCGTAATATTTTGCTGCAAGCCCTGGGTGTCGAGGAAACGGTAAAGGCTGATTTCTTCAGCTTCCGTCTGCAGGAGGGTGACAGGCTGCTGCTGTGCAGCGACGGTCTGTCCGACATGTTGCGTGCAGCTGAAATCAGCCGGATTATCGGCTGTGCCGATCCGGAGCAGGCTGCGGACAGATTGTTGGAGCAGAGCCTGGACAACGGCGGACGCGATAACGTGTCCCTGATTCTGATTGATTTAACTACGCAGGGGGAGGAAAGCTGTAATGGATAAAAATGGCAAGACCATCTTGAACGGACGCTATGAGATTATTCGTCCGATTGGCTATGGCGGTATGGCCGAAGTCTTTTTGGCCCACGACCAGCTTTTGGATCGTAATGTAGCCGTGAAAATGCTGCGCGACCAGTTCCTCGAGGACAACGAGCTGCTGGAGCAGTTCCGCCGGGAGGCGAAATCCGCGGCGCGCCTGGTGCATCCGTATATCATCAATATCTATGATGTTGTGTCGGAGGGCAGCAATCAGTATATAGTTATGGAATATGTTGACGGTGTTACTCTGAAGGAGTATATGCAGGAGCATAAGCTGAGCCTGAATACTGTGCTGGAAATCGCTGTGCGCCTTGCCGATGCACTGCAGCATGCTCACAGCCATAACATTATTCACTGTGACATTAAGCCGCAGAATATTTTGATTGATAAAAATATGAATCCTAAAATCGCTGATTTCGGTATTGCCAAAATGGTTACGAACCAGACGATGGTTTATTCCAAATCGGTGATGGGGTCAGTGCATTATATTTCACCGGAGCAGGCCTGTGGCGGTAAGATTACTGCCAGCAGCGATGTCTATTCCTTGGGCATAGTGCTCTTCGAAATGCTTACGGGTGAGGTTCCCTACGTCGGTACAACGGCTGTTTCTGTTGCTATGATGCATGTAGAAAAGCCTGTGCCGCAGCTGAAGGACTACATGGATAATGTTCCCGAGGGCATGCAGGAGATTATGAACAAGGCGCTGGCGAAGCGCTGTGAGGACAGATATGCTAACGCCGGACAGATGCGACGCGATTTGCTGAACCTGAAGATGAAGCTCTTCCCGTTCAGCAGCGAGGACTATCATCAGGAGCTGGGCGCGGTGAAGTCCAACGGCAATGTTGTCGATAGCCCTGATGATGGTGCTACGGTGATTATGAAGCCGGTGCGCAGTGAGCTGCCGCCAAAGCAGGTAACTCCGGCTGTAACACAAGAGCCGGAAAAAATTCAGGAAAAGCAGGAAGCAATGCCTTCCGAAAAAACAGGGGATGAAAAACCGGTGGTTAAGAAAAAGCTGAATTATACCAAACTGATAGTAATGATTACTGCTGCGGTAGTAGCAATTTCACTGGTAGCGCACTTTATCTTCAACCGCAATCTGGCGGAGATTGAGGTGCCTAATGTTACCAATATGACGGTAGTAGAAGCACAGAAGCTGCTTGAGGAAAAGGAGTTTAAGGTAGAGCTGGAGGAAAAATACGGCGATCCTGATAAGTTTAAGCCCGGTACTGTTATGGAGCAGTCTCCGAAGGCCGGCGAAAAACGTAAGCAGGGCAGCCTTATTATCCTGACCATCTGTAAGGGTGCGGAGCTGAAGGCTGTGCCTGATGTTACGGGCATGTCGCTGTCGAAGGCGGAGCAGCAGCTGGCGGATGCAGGCTTTAAGGTCGGCAAGGTGACGCGCAAGCATGTGGACGGCGGTAAAATCGGCGCTGTACTCAGCCAGTCGCCGAAGGGCCTGGACAAGGCTCCCAAAGGAACTGCCATCGATCTGGTAATTAACGAAGGCGATAAGCCGGTACCGGATATTATCGGCAAATCTGTTGACGAAGCTAAGGGCATGCTGGAGCAGGCAGGGCTGAAGCTTGGTGAAATCAAAAAGGTTCAGGATGCCAGTGCCAAAAAGAATGTAGTTCTGGCCTGCACCCCGGGTGTAGGCAGTAACCTTAACGACGGCGCGGCAGTAGCAATTACCGTAGCTGCCGGCGGCGAGAAGAAGAGCGCCTACGTTGACTTTGTCGTGCCGAGCGGCAAGCCTGCCAACGTGCGTATTGTACTGACAGATGACAACGGCACGGCAACACTGTACAGCGGTACACAAAACGGCAGCGTGCGTCTGCGTCAGAAGGTGGAATATGCAGGCAATGCCAAGGTCCAGTTCATCTGTGACGGCAAGCTCATTTCCGAAAGGAACCTGTAAACATGGCAGAGCTGCAGGGCAGAGTCCTGAAAAATTATAACGGCTATTATTACCTTAAGGTAGAAGGCGAAAGCGAGCCTTATACCTGCAAGGTAAAGGGAAAAATGAAGAAAAACCGTTTTTCGCTGGCAACAGGCGATATCGCCGGCTTTGAGGTAAGCAGCAGCGAAAAGCGCGAGGGGATGATTACCGGCGTGCTGCCGCGCAGAAATTTTCTGCCGCGTCCTACGCTGGCTAATCTGGATTTGTTTGTGGCAGCCTTTGCCTGTGCTGCGCCGGACTTCAGCTTTCTGTTGGCAGATAAGCTGCTGGCGTTGGCAGAGCTGGCGAAAATTCCTGCGATTTTGGTGCTTAACAAGGAGGATAACGCTCCTGCGGGCCTGATTGAGCAGGTGAAGGCTGTTTATGAGCCTATCGGCTATGAGGTTTATACTCTGTCGGCACAGAACGGCACCGGCGTGGAGGCTCTGCGTGAGCGTCTGCGTGGTAAAATCTGCGCCTTTGGCGGACCTTCGGGCGTAGGCAAATCGTCTAGCATCAACGCTATCGACAGCAGCGTAGACCTGCGCACGGGCGAGGTTAGCGAAAAAATCGGCCGCGGCAAGCATACTACACGCTATGCTCAGCTGCTGCCGTTCGACGAAGGCTATATTGCGGACACTCCGGGCTTCGGAAATCTGCTGCTGGAGGGACTGACAGCCGAAATGGTGCTGGTCTCCTTCCGTGAGTTTGCCGATTATGAGGCACGCTGCAGGTTCTGTCCCTGTACGCATACGCACGAGCCTGTCTGCGGTGTAAAGGATGCTGTGGCAGCAGGAAAGATTTCTGCCAGCCGTTATGAATCATATTTGACAATGTTAGCAGAGGTAAAACTGCTGCAAGAGAAAGAGGGAAGAAAATGATGATTAAAGTTGCTCCATCAATTTTATCTGCCGATTTTGCATATCTGGCTGATGAAATCAAAAAAATTGAAGCTGCCGGCGCTGACTGGGTACACATCGATGTTATGGACGGCCAGTTTGTACCTAACCTGACCTTCGGTGCTCCTGTAGTGAAAAAAATCCGTAAGGTAACCGACCTGTTTTTCGACTGCCATCTGATGGTAGAAAATCCGGAAAAATACATTGCCGATTTCAAGGCTGCCGGTGCCGACCAGATTGTTGTGCATGTAGAAACCACCAAGCATCTGCACCGCTGCATCCAGCAGATTAAGGCTGAGGGCATGAAAGCGGGCGTTGCGCTGAACCCTGCTACCAGCCTGAGTACGGTAGAAGAAATTCTGCCTTATGTTGATATGGTACTGCTGATGACCGTTAACCCCGGCTTCGGCGGCCAAAGCTTTATTGAAGGCGTAGTGCCGAAGATTGAGCGCCTGCATGCGATGATTACCGAGCGTGGTCTGAACGTGGATATTCAGGTTGATGGCGGCGTAAACGCCGAAACCTCCAAGCTGGTGAAGGCTGCCGGTGCCAACGTATTGGTAGCAGGCTCCTATGTTTACGGCGCTGAGGATACCGCTGCCGCTATTGCCAGCCTGAAATAGTATTCAGTGATTAGTGAACAGTAAATAATGTTCGGAGAATAAGAAAAACCGTCCTTTCCCGTTATCTGCAAATCGCAGACTGATATGTACCCAGTTTTCTGGACACCGCTCAAAATTTGAATAATTATATTTACATCATGGATGCTTCTCTGAAT